>Ga0307379_10007028_pt1 | contig 15355 bp, 15 predicted proteins | sample UN2MG_FD_202237 | JGI IMG/M metagenome (GOLD analysis project Ga0307379, IMG submission 202237) | Soil microbial communities from Risofladan, Vaasa, Finland - UN-2 | ecosystem: Environmental > Terrestrial > Soil > Coastal area > Acid sulfate soil | place: Finland: Risofladan, Vaasa | collected... | reverse complement strand
AGCCATAGAGCACCACGGTATATATTGGCATTCATATAAACAACCAGAAACCACAAATCAAAAGCTCAGACATCAAACCAAAGCCATCGCCTGCCACAAAGCAGAAATAAAATTACTCCAATTCTTCGATTTTGAATTGCAAACCAAATCAAGCATAATAACATCAATGATAACAAACGCACTTGGCCTATCAACACCACTCAGCGCAAGAAAACTATCCATTAAAGAAATCAACAACAAAGAGGCCAATAAATTCTTCTCGACAAACCACCTCGCCGGATATCGACCAGCAAAGACAACCATGGCACTGACAAACGACGAAATAATAGTTATGGCAGCATCATTCAGTAAACACAAAGACGGTTATGAAATAATAAGATTGGCAACCAAAACAGGATTATCTGTACGTGGTGGTGCCAGCAAGATTCTGGCACACTTCCTAAAAAAGCAAAAAGGAAATATATACACATACGCAGATATGAGATATTCTACTGGTGCCGTATATTTATCACTGGGTTTTAGCAAGACACATATAACAAAACCAGGATATTTCTACTATAAAGGCAATCGACTATTATCAAGACAACGTTGCCAAAAACACAAACTATCAAAACTACTGGAACATTATGACCCAGCACTATCAGAAAGCCTAAACATGTTTTATAATGGATATCGAAGGGTTTGGGACGCAGGACACACACACTTCGCTCTAGTCACCACGAAATCGGCGTGGGATTGACACTCACTAGTTTCCAGTTCTTTAATTGATTCTGGGCATAGAGATACTTAGTAAGTGGAAAAGCATCAACTGCAAAGTCGATATGTTCGACCATACCATCTGTCCTGTGTATGGTTAGATCTACATGGTGAACGTACTTTTCTCCAGTGAACCCATCAACCCATTCAACTTGGGTGATATGTTCCTCCACCTTCTCAACACTGGTGTCGGATTGCAGCTGGTCTATATAATCTTGTTTTAGTTGTTTGAGTGTCATTTAATTAAGTGTGAATTTTAGGTGTCCGGCATCCCATACTCTATGAAAGCCGGGCTTGAACGTACTCACGAGCCCACCAAGAATCACTCATTATGATTGGTTCAGCCTCTGGCCACCTACCCTTAATAACATCCCTGGCATAAAAATGGGCCCACTTAGGATCTCTCATTATGATTGGTTCAGCTTCTGGCCACCTACCCTTAATAACATCCCTGGCATAATTATAAGCCCATGTAGGGCTTTTTGCTATAAATGGCTCGGCTTCCGGCCATTCACCCTTGATAACATCCCTGGCATAATTATAAGCCCATGTAGGGCTTTTTGCTATAATTGGTTCTGCCTCTAGCCACCGACCCTTAATAATATCCCTGGCATACCAACAAGCCCATTGGGGATCCTTCATTATGGTTGGTTCAACCTCGGGTACTCTTTCCCCAGATTCTATTGCATACATATAACCAAAATCAAGATCGATCCCAACCAGCAATTTCAGCAATCTTTTTGATTCCTCACCCTCATATGGCTCATCATAAACATCCATAACCTGGTCAGATTTAGCGTGAGCAAGAGCATAACGATCACCATTCTTATAAATAACATAAAGTGGGCCACCCTCAAGATAACTCTCGGCTGACTCGAGATTGGCTGTGCACCATTCAGTACCACTACAAATAATAGTTGAAGCCTTGGCATCTGTGATTTTAACGATCTGGTATGGTGGTTTATCTAGTACTTGTTCTGCGCCTGGTGGTAGTGCTAGTTTGCCTGCTCTTCCTTTCTTCTTGGCTTGTCTTTTTGATGTTCCTCCAATTTGATCTAGTGCTTTTGCTAATCCACCCGGTGTGTAATTGTTGATATCCTTATCTGATAGTTGTTGTTTGTTTCTGTGAAATTGTTTTAGTAATCTAGTAATCTTCTCACTGTCTTCTGGGATTCGGATAGCGCCATTATTGTGTTGTCTGATTATCCATTCCGTATACTTACCTCTAGTGGGGTCTAAAGCAGCTAACTGCTCTATTAGTTTGGTTGCTTGATCGGATGGGATGTCTCGGTAGTGTTTCTGTAGGAATATGGGGATTCTTCGTTCGATATCTTTTAGAGTGGCTTCTACTAGACAGGACAATTTCATGACTTAATTTTGCCAAACTGCGAGTAATATCCTTTGATCCAAGACACATTTTAATTAAGTGTGAATTTTAGGTGTCCGGCATCCCACACTCTGCGAAAGCCGTTATTGAACATATTTAATGATTCTGACAATGATGGGTCAAAATCTTGCAGAATTTTGTGCAGTTTGTGCTTCTGGCATTGATATCTGGATAGTCTTATCTTGCCTTTATAATAAAAGTATCCGGGCTTCGTAATAGATGCTAGTTCCATGCCGGCATTTTGATAGCCAAGACCATTGGAGTGCATTAAGTCAGCATAAGTATAAATGGGTGTTTTAACTAGTTTGTGTGCATGCTTGAGCAGTTTTGACACACCACCGCGGACTATTGTGCCCAGCTTAGCTGACATGCGTGTGATTTCGTGCTGGTCCTTGCGTTTGGTGAATGAGATAGCCATGATTAGTTCTTGTTTATCGTATAGGCCTAGAGCAATAGTGTGCGGGTGGTAGCCTTTGAGATGGGTTTGGTTAAAGAATTCTTGGGCGGTATCTATGGGTTTTATTGTTAGTTTTCTGGCGTCATACTTTTGGGACAGTCCGAGCTTATTCAAAAGTATGGATTTTATGATATCTTGTTTTAGTTCCCATTGGAAGTCGAAGAATTGCAAGAGTTGCAATTTTGTGGATTCTGCGAGTAGGTATTTGTATTGTAAATAGCTCTTTTCCCTGGCAGACTCTAGTACATCATATGAATGCCACCTAAGACCGTGAAATTCGATGGCAAAATTGTATTGTGATACTAGTATGTCTAATTCATATGGATATATAACCGATCTGTCATTGAGGGTGTATTCTGTGTGGACGGAGATAAAGTCTGCTATTTCTCTTTGACTCTGTGAAATTAGGCACCGGGGACACATACTACCGACTAGGTGATTGGATGGTAGCTGCCGAAATCGGTGTCCACAATCACATTTAATTAGAACTTTTCTGGTAGCTGCAGTTTCATGGATGCCATATTCTACCTCACCATAGTCGAATGCGTCTTGATGTTTTTTGTTGGCTTTATCAATAAAGCGGGATTGATAACGTTTTAATATTTTGGCTCTGTATTCTGGTATTGTCCAATTATGTTTTGATTCTGTTGATATTTCTAGGATTCTGTCTGGATTGTCGATATAAAATTGGCGCAGGGATTTTGATTTTTTCTGCTGTGATTCGGCTGTTTGTGATGATTTTATGGCAGCCAACATTTTGTCGCGTTTTGTGGCCCATAAAGCCTTTGCTGCTTGTGATATTTTCTCTTTTGCGCCGACCATCCCTTGTAAGTGTTTCTGTTTATACTCCTCATCCTGCCATAATCTATTGGATTGATCGGTCATTCTCTTGGCATATTCAAGGTCTTGCCACATCTTGGTGACTACTCTGGTGAACATCTTTGATTTCTGCCCGAATAATTTTTCGTGCTTCTCTATATATTCTGTGTCTTCCCACTTCTTTTTAACTGCAGCCGATATCTTTTGCTTGGATTCATTTGTGTGCCGATGGTCTTCTTGTTTCTTCCTGAATTCGTTATCTGACCAGAGCCCCTTAGAGATTTTACTCTTTAATTCTACGTTCTGTACGGCAACGGTCCTGTGTTTCTCTTTATATTCTTCACTATCCCATTGTTCGTGCTTCTTATCAGAATATTCATTGTCCTGATATTTAAGTTTCATAGATTCTGAGACAGATCTGGTCTTTATATTGAACCGCTTTAGATATTTTCTGATAGTAGTTGGAGCAGCATCACATTCTGCCGCTATATCATAAATGCTTTTAGTCTCGTAAGCTTCTCTAAGCCACGACTCATCCGCATATAACTTAGTGGACAAGATAAAATTCCTTACCTAGCGCAGACGCATAATAACAACCACTATCCGTGCTAACACTCCAAGTACCGGTAGTAGTTGATCTATCCCTATCTATAATACTTTGAGACTTATTGTCAGAATCGAATAATTGTGTACCAGGAAATCCTTCTATTGCCATTCTAAACTTATCATTGAGATTGACGGGATGGTTTGGTGTGCAGATTAGATAGTCATTCTTGGTTTTGAGTATTTGGATTGGTTGCTGGTGCTCATTCCACTTGATCTTGGGTTCGCGCGGTCCAAATGGTGTGATAACTTTGCACTTTTTCTGTGCGATTTCTTCACAAGTTTTCGGTCCTTCGACTGTCAGAAGATGAGTGCCACCAGGCCAGCAGAAGAGAAATGATTCTGCACCAAAAACATCATCGATCCTCGTTGTAATGGGATCCCATGAGACCTCTTGAATCCAGTAAGCGTCCTCCGGCATTGGGTACGTAGACTGTAGGGGCGTAGTATAAAATATCGCAAACTTCTGCTCACGGGGGAAATACCCAGCTATAAAATCCCCAGTATTCTTCAAAACTATTTCAAACTGCTGCTCTGAAATCTCAACGTCCACATGCGGGAAACCCAGTTTGGCCAGACAGTATGCCTTCATGGCATCTGATCTAACCCTTAGCACCACAGGTAGATCGGCTGGACTTATTATTGCCATTGCAAACTCCTTTATAGTATTTTTGTGTTATGGACAAAAACCTATTACGCGATAAAGAATGGCTAGAATCTGTGCATAAACTATACAGCGCCAGCAAAATAGCAACATTGCTTAACGTATCAAATCCAACAGTACGGTACTGGCTTAAAAAACATGATATTCAACCACACTCAGTATCAGAGGGAATGCTGACTGACAGCGCCGGCTTATCGCTAAGAGCTAAGAAGTATTGGACAGATGATAATAAATCCAAACACAGCACTCTCTTGATTAAAGTACAATCAACACGCAAAGCAGCACTAAGTGCCTCAGCCAAGAAAAATTGGCAACTGAACAGAGCAGCTTTATTAGAAGCATCCAGAAAATTACACGCCGACCCGGATTATCTAAAGAAAGTATCAGATACCACAAAATCATCTTGGACTGAGACTCGCAGACTGAAACAATCCAAAATCAGCAAAGCACTGTGGAATGATCCAGACTACGTTGCAAAAAGGGCAGCGGCTTTAGCTACTATTACCTCGACATCAGAATTCAGGGCTAAAGTATCTAAAAACTCAAAGAAATTGTGGCGTAAGAAAAGCCATCGATCTAAAATGGCTAAAGTTATGTCAGCAGTGTTCCCCACTTCCATTCTAGAGGTAGTGGCCCAATCTCTATTAGAATCACTTGGTATCATCGCCAAGCCCATATCTCTCGGACCCTGGACTTATGATTTATTCTTCGAATTCGGATGCAGAAAAATCCTCCTAGAATGCCAAGGATCTTACTGGCACTCGTTACCAAACAAAATATTGAGAGACAAACAAAAAAAGACTTACACTGAGAGGCACCTTCCGGAATATGAACTCCATTATCTTTATGAGCACGAATTCTATGGAATTAAAGCGATCTACTTCAAACTATTGAGGATACTAAATCTGCCACTCAACATAGCAGAATTCACATTCAAGGATCTTACCCTGCAAACAGTAAAACAAGCTGAAGCCAACCAATTCTTCAATCAATTCCACTACTTATCATCGGGACGCGCAGGTCTGAATATCGCAGCCTCAATTAACAAACAGCCCACCGCAGTACTATCATATACCGGCATAACACGCAAGCAAACCGCTGATAGGCTGAAATTAAAGACCTCGCAAATATTAGAGCTATCCAGATTTTGTATACACCCAAACTACCACAGAAAAAATTTCGGCTCCTGGCTGCTATCAAAATCATTACAATTTGTGCCCAAAGAGATATCTATGCTAGTGGCTTTTTCTGATCTCGGAATGGGACACACAGGAACAATCTACAAGGCAGCAGGTTGGATATATGATGGTAAAACCAAACCGTCATACTGGTATATCGACGAAATCGGTAATAGATATCACAAAAAGACAGTCTGGGACCAAGCCAAGCGGCTTAGACTACAAGAAACAGATTATGCTAGAAAATACGGATTGATACGTTGCAACGGATTCGAAGTACTACGATTCATTAAACCTCACGGCCATGCGAAACGATGAACCTCATCATGAGGAACCCAGCTTGGCCAAAACATACGCCTTTATGGGATCTGACCTAACCCTTAGCACCACAGGTAGATCGGCGGGACTAATTATTGCCATGAGTTATCCTCCATAATATATTTGGTTATTGGGCAGAGATTACTAATAATCATCTTCATCTAATTTCTCAAAATAGGATGTAATTTTATATGGGTTGACCTAACTTGTTGATAGTTATGTGAAAATGAGTATTTATTAGTCTAGCGTTTGCGGCTAGAGTATCACCAGCATCTCCACCACCATCCACATCCCTATACAATCGCAAGCCCAAAGTATCCCCAGCTGCGAGATTAACGGCCAGAATCTTGGTGGTGAATGTTGTCCGCACCATTCTATCTGAAGCGTGATTGCCGGCACTCGTCTTGGCAATAGTAATTATTCCACTAGTAACATCTTCACCAGCTTCTAACGATCGGTACTCCAAAGCCCAACATACTGTGCCCGCATCTTCCACAGTGCCGGGATCAGCACCTCCATCGTAGAACCAGTCAACGCTAAACTCAACATCCGTAGTATCATCCCATCCCAATGGGACTGCTAGTGTGTAATATGCCTCATCATCTGATGCAGCATCAAAATCTAATGTTGAAAATACCCCCTCAAATGATGCAGTAGGACCAGCGACTCCTCCTTGCCAAGAAGCCGCCCCAATACAAATATGCCGTTCGACTCGCGCTGTGCCGACCAGCGTTAAATCACCGGTAGCAGAGAATGTGGTATAATTAGTAGTGCTATCGCCGAATCGAGTAATACCAGCATCAAGCTCGACCCCGGCAGCCGGTATTCGACCTATACCGAGAGTGCCGGCGGAACCAAAGTAAATTACTAGGGGGTTGAGATGGCCAGCAGCGTTAGTTCCATAAGTGAAGCGAAGGGAGCCGTCACCCGCACCATGACCATTTGTCTGACGGATCATGGTCCAGGCATTTTCATAGGCCGTATCATCGACCTGCCTCAAGACAAGTCCAGCACCCCAGGTACCCAAATCGGTATCGATGATGCTGAACTGATCAGAGACATTATTCAACCAATCAAGAAATCTTTGGAGATTCGGTCCAACATTAATGGACTCGATCGCCTCTAAGATCTCGTCAGGAGCATCAATCTCTAGCGCATTTACCACTGGGTTAAAAATGGTCTCAAATTCTACTGTATCACCGCCTTCGGTGGTGACGCGTGCAAGCAGCATATGAAGAATAAAATCCTTTACACAGTATGTCTTAATCTCCTCTGAGACCGGACAATCATTGGCACTAATAAGGCCGCGGGGACGTGGAACTTCAAAATCATATCGGGGCATTTTCTAACCCTCCGATTATATGTTTGAAGTATCTAACACACAAAGCGAACTGCACAAAATTGGTAATTATCGATGAGTATGACCCTCAAGGCCTGGGAAAATGGTGGCCGCCATCGCCCCAAGTGGCAGATTTATATTGCAATCGGAAAAGACCAAGAGCATGTCCAGACTCGTCCGACACAGCAGAGATCGCAGCCTCGATCAATTGCTTAAGCTCAATAACCTCGGCCTCAACATCAGTGTTTGGTAATCCACTAGGATCCCATGCCCACTGTCCATTTTGTCCAGCGAAATAGCTACCACCATGAATAACTGGCATCCTAGCAAATGGTTGGACTAGTGCAGCGTGGCTGGCTTCGGGTGCTGTAAAGAATCCCTCGATCATAAGTAAAGAAGGTTGGTTGCCGATTTGCGGTTTGGCAGCGGCACCATATTGTAATGTACTATAGCTGCCAAACATCCGGAATTGGCCGCCACCGGGTTTGGGTAGAGTAATCCTGTCTGGTTCGTTGGCTTCTAGTTCGCTATAGACAAGAGTTGCGAGACGTTGGAGGTCTCGGACGAAATCGGCTCGAGCGGATCTCCGAACGGCTCCTTGTTCTTTGTATCCCGGGCCGGTTGTATCGGTGGCTTGACCCCGATGCGGGACGACTTTGATGTGGGCTGTGAATGGAACTTGGTTGGCCATTTGGAACTCCTCTGGACGGTTATTCTGTAATTATCTTTGGTCCAGATCGCCACCATCCTCTATACCTCAAGCACATAACATAGCTTCTCACCACCCCACTTCTTCACATAGCCATATTCCTCTGCGAAATCCGATTCTATCATACCCATTTTACAAGCTCTACCATAAAGAGTACGCTTGTGCATCACAAATCTATCCCCATCCACATACCAATAATCAGAAGGAACAGTATGATGCAATTCAAAATTACTAGCTTTATAAACAGTACCATCATGACCAACAGTAGTATCGGCATAAGCAATAACTAACTTGGAATCGATCAGCTTAATAGCTCGAGAAATAAACCAGCTAGCAAAATTCTTCTTGTGATAAGATGGATGAATACAAAGCCTTGATAATTCTCTAATATCACCGTCAACCAAGCCAAATTGCCCAGCAGTATTCTGTCTTAATGGTGGACTAAAAACTATGCAAGCAATCAATTCGTCTCCGTGATAAGCGCCAAAGCATTTCCCACCCCTCCCCTTGCCAATATAATGATAAGCATCAAGAAATGATTTAATATCCCCACCAGATACTTCTCTTAATTCAACATTCTTAAAATCAAAATCTTTTGTTTTAATATCAATACCTAGTTTTAATTTTAATCTATCAAGTACTCTATCCTTGGCAGAAAATTCGTGCTCCCAGATATACATGATCTCATGCTCAGGAAAATAGCGATTAATATAGGTAAACTTGGATTTATCCCTACGTTGAGCATCTTGTGATGAGTGCCAGTAATCGCCCTGACATTCAATTAATAAGTACTTGGTCATGCTGTTCTGTTTTGATACCAGACAGTCAAATGCATAATAGCCAATAGCTGTGTCGGGGCTCTCCTCAACATAATCAACACCCAAGCGGCCTGTTGATTTGATGCAGTGATATTACGATGCTTTTCGACGTTTGGCGGTTTGCGAAACGTCGTGGACGACAAAACTGAGATGCAGAACCCGACACAACTCAGTTTCGTGACTGATCCGCGATCCATGGAGGTCCACGCGACAAGCGTTCGCGACTGCGCATTCTTCTCTCCTTTCCAGTCTTACCCACTCGCTGCCATTTCCGCAAACTCGGCGCGCAGTTTCCCTATCTCGCGACTCAATTTCATCACATTGAACGCCGTCGCGGCCCACAGCCATTCCGTTTTCACCTTCTCTAATCCACGCAACAAAAACTGACGGAAACCCATCACCGACTTCAGAATCCCAAACGTCGTCTCGGCGATCCGAGGCCGTTGGTTGTAAAGCTGCCGAGACGATTCGCTCGCCATCCGCGCCGCCGTCCGTTCCCGCACCTCTTCGTATTGGTCGCGGGTGATCGTGCGGCCACGCTTGTTCTTCGGCGACAGACAGGCCGTGGCCAGCGGACAGCCCGCACAGGCACCGCAGCGGTAAATCCGTTTCTGAATCACCTCGCCACCACGCTTCTCCGGCTTGGTCGTTTCAAACGGCATCGCATGACCTTGCGGACAATAGTATTGGTCCTCCGATTCGTGATACACAAAACACGACTTATCCAGTCGGCCCTGGTTGTTCCGCGGCAGGTCCGGCCACTGCGATTCCGCTACCGCCTCACGCGGGTCGCCGCGCAAGGCGGGGTTGCCCGCTTGCGGCTGATTCGACTCGACTGGGGCGTAAAACTCCACCCCGCGCTCTTCCATGCCGACCATGATCTGGCCGCTGTTGTTACCGGCGTCGGTCAAAAACCGCTCCGGCCGCCGGCCGAACGTTTCTTCGATCCGGTCCACGCTCGGCAACGCCGCCGAACCCTCGTTGACTTCCGCCAGCACGTCGCAATCCAGAATGAAACCCCGCTCGCCGTCGGTCGTGGCAACCGGGGTGTAGTTGGGAGCGTAGCCGCCTTCTTTGTTGGGCATCACGCGGGAATCCGGGTCGCTGGTGGGGACCTGCGCCGGGTTCTTTTCCGGGTTGACGCCTTGCTGTCGGCGGGCTTCGTCGGCGGCACGGGCCTGATCGAGGGCCGCTCGGACAAGCTGCCGCCGCTGCTCGACCTCGGCCAGTTCGTCCGGTAAGTGGGTCGAGCTACCCATGCCATCCGCGTCGGCTTCGTCGAGCGGCTCAGCAGTTGCTCGAACAATTCGTCCAGGGCCTGCAGTTTCTCTTGCAAGGTTTTGGCGGTGCGGGTTTGATACCGGCTGTTGTTGGCTTTGACGCGCGTGCCGTCAAAGGCGACTTCGCCGAGCCGGATCAAACCGAGCGTCATGGCGATGCACCCGATTTGCCGGAACAGGTCTTTGAGAGGCTGGCGAAACCGGGTACGGAACTTATTGAAGGTGGTGTGATCGATGTGCCGCCCTTGGACGAGCCAGATGAAATCGAAGCGATAATTGCACGCTTCTTCGAGTTTTCGGCTGCTGCGGATGCCCCGGTACATGCCATAGAGGATGGCTGCGGCGATGCGTTTGGGCTGGATCGGCGGCTGCCCTTTACGTCTCGGATAATCGTCTTCCCACGGCGACCAATCGACCGCATCCAGGACTTCGTCGATCAAGCGGACGGGATCGTCGGGCGAAATCAGCGAATCGAGGGTGGGAAAATAGACCGAGAACAAGCTACTGCCGCGATCGAACGTCGCGTCGGCCCAATAATCCTCAGTCGCCATGGCGCAACTCCTTCCTTGCCATCGGAGCCAACGAATGTCTTACTCACAAATTATACGCTCCCGATCAACGGGCGTCGTCTAAATCAACAGGCCGCAAGTCATCTAAGTATTTATATAATTGCCGCTGTATGGAACTCACCGTCCCCAACTGAGTGGCCCATACTTTAGCCATTTTCTGTCGATATTCTGGATTCATCCATTTGCGTCTTGCTGATTCGTGTTGTTTCTTACGATAGTCAGTACGTTTCCAATTTCGTTTAGATTGTGCTGACTGCCTCTCTAAATATTGCTCGGTTTTCACAAACTCACGAATCTTAGAAACCATTTGGTTTCGATATTCAGCATTATCCCAATTCTGCTTACTGGACTCCGACAATCTAGCTCTGTGCTCGTCTAGCTGACAACTAGCCAGATGCTTTTCCTTCCAATCATCAGTACTCATTATAGCGTCTAGTTTATTACGGTATTCGGGATCCTCCCAAAGTGCTTTGCTAACACAAGAACGGCACAAACACCGGTTTGCACGTATAGACCGCCATAACACTTCCTTAGACTCGCCGCACCGACAAGTAATTATGACCACATCTGGCTTCTGTAAGACATAGTTGTCGGGGTAGCCGAACTTGATTTTGGTAGCTTCCCAATTTATCAACTTAAACTTGTGCGAGACTCTTTGACGACACAGGCTACAACTTATGCCCCGCTTTTCAGACCCACATATCTTACATATAACCACAATATTATAATACAAAATCAGCCATACTAGATAGTATGGCTGATTTAGTTAATTTTTCAATCCATCAGCACTCCATGCTGAGATTCCTACCCCGCAATCCTTCGATTACATGTTCGCAACTTGAGTGTCGTCGCGAAGATCACTGTGCAGATCACGTGCGGCCAGACTAGCTGCAGCATGGTGGAGGAATTTGTCTCTACCAATCTGGAAGCCGAAGTCTACGCCGGTAATCCCCTCTTGGGCATCAGAGAAAGCCTTCTGCGGCAGAAGCCCGATGACGATCGGGAATCCACGAGTAGCGTCATGACGCGCCTCACCCATGTAGGTCGAGAAGTCTTGCAGGGTCGTGTCCCTGGTCAATACGCCAGACAGGATTTCCTCACCGGGAACGCTCATCACCAGCGGGCGAAGATGCTTAGTCAGAGCCTCTACGCTCTCGTGCCGATGATCTTGTCGGAAAGCCCGAACCCTGCGAAAGACATTGATTAAAGTGTTGGCGGGTTGTGATGCCATTGTGATCTCCTTTGAACGTATTTTAATGAAGACAGGCTTCAAAATTCAACACATTATTTTTGCTTGAGACAACAATGAATAAATGGGATTTTATTGATTGGGAAGAAACCCAGCGAAGATTCAATTATGCCTCTCAGAAGTTAAAAGCCGCGGATCGCGTGCTGGTGCGGTGTTATCAATGCAATATATTCGTTGAAGTTAGATATGATTCGGTGCGAGGCAGAGGAGGAAAGCTATATAAACCAGTCTGCAAAAGCTGTAGTGTCAAAAAACAATGGGAGAATCAAGAATACAAACAAAATATTGCCGCTAAAGCAAGTTTGAGCATGCAAAAAGTATGGAATAATGAAGAATATGTCCGCAACCAGCAAGAAAAACACAAAATTGCGGGAAAATTGAAATGGCAGGATGATGAATATAGAGCCAAAGTAAAAAGCGGGGTTAGGAGAGCCCATGCTAATAATCCAGAATATACCAAATCTGCCGTAGCTGCTTTAAGAACAGAAAAAGCGATGGCCGCCCAAAAGAAAGCATCGCAACAAAAACGAAAATGTAAAGACTATCGGCGCAAATTATCTGAAGCATCTAAGAATAATTGGAATAATCCAAAATATAGAAAAAGAATGCTGTCTATACTAAAATCTGAAGAATTTAGACAAAAACAAATAGATACCCACAGTACACCAGAATACAAAGAAAAAGCTGCTGCTATTATGCGATCTCTCTGGGAGCAGCCAGAATACAGAGAAAAAATGATTACCACTATACAGGCCATGTGGAATCAACCGGAATTTAGAAGCCGGATGACTAAGATGCTCAGCGACAGCTCAAAACACCTATGGGAAAATGAAGAATATAGAAAAAAACACAGAAAACAATTAATCATTGCCATGCGAACACTATGGAATCAACCAAAATTTAGAAATCGGATGACTAAGATAATCAGCAATAATTCAAAACGCCTGTGGGAAAATGAAGAATATCGAGAAAACCAAATAGATACCCACAGCACACCGGAATATAAAGAAAAAGCTGCTGCTATTATGCGATCTCTCTGGGAGCAGCCAGAATACAGAGAAAAAATGATAACTATTTGGAATCAACCAGAATATAAAGAGCGAATGAGTAAGATATTTAGCGATAGCACAAAACACCTATGGGAAAATGAAGAATATCGAGAACAAATAACCACTGCTATGAAAGCATTGTGGGACCAACCAGAATACAAGGAGCGGATGAGTAAGATACTCAGCAACAGCACAAAACGCCTATGGGAAAATGAAGAATACCGAGAAAAAATGGTTGCTACTATACAAGCATTGTGGGATCAACCAGAATTTAGAAATCGGATGGGTAAAATACTCAGCGATAGCTCAAAACACCTATGGGAAAATGAAGAATACCGAGAAAAAATGATTGCTATTCATAATACACCAGAATACAAAAAGCGAATGGCTATTGTCCGAGCCAATATGCCCAGAATAAGCTCAATCCAATTACAATTGTATAAATACCTTGACGATCTCGATGTGGAATATTGTAAAGAAGGAACCGAGACAGCTATTGGATATTATGCCTTTGATTGTCTAATTCCCAAGCAAAACAAGATGCATAGACATTTGCTCATTGAGTGTCAGGGCGATTACTGGCATTCGCTCCCAAAGGCAATTAGAAACGATAAATCCAAGTTTACATATATTAATCGTTATTTTCCAGAGCATGAGATAATATATGTCTGGGAGCACGAATTCTATGCTAAGGATAGGGTGCTTGATAGATTAAAATTAAAACTAGGTATTGATATTAAAACAAAAGATTTTGATTTTAAGAATATTGAATTAAGAGAAGTATCGAGCGGAGATATTAAATCATTCCTTGATGCTTACCATTATATTGGTAAGGGGAGGGGTGGGAAATGCTTCGGCGCTTATTATAGGGGTGAGTTAATTGCTTGTATGGTTTTTAGTCCACCATTAAGACAGAATACTGCTGGGCAGTTCGATTTGGTTGATGGTGGTGTTAGGGAATTGTCTAGATTATGCATTCATCCTTCTTATCATAAGAAGAATTTTGCTAGTTGGTTTATATCCAAAGCAGTTAAAAATATTAAAGAATTAGTTGTTGCTTATGCTGATACTACTGTTGGGCACACTGGGACAATCTACAAAGCATCCAACTTCAAATTGCATCATACTGTCGCTCCTGATTATTGGTATGTAGACATAGATGGGTTTGTGATGCACAAGAAAACACTCTACCAACGAGCTAAGACCATGAGTATGAAAGAGTCAGATTTCGCAAAGGAGTATGGGTATCACAAAAAGTGGGGTGGTAAAAAATTCTGTTTTATCTACGCTAAATAATTATTATACTTGACCATCACACCATTCTTTGATAGCGCCAAGTAAATTATCCTTAATTTCGGCCTGACTCAAAGCCATATCTTGCATGATAGGACCGACAACCTCCAAAGCTTTACCATAAAAACCGGTATGCCCGGTGTGATGGGACTGCTTGGTATTTGTCGGTTTGGCCGGACTCCCACAGGCCATATCAATAAACTCAAGAACACACTTTATCAGCTTGTGTGGCATCTCGTCTCTGGGACGAGACTGAGTACCAACATAAAGATGATCAACACCAAGAGACTCAGCAACCGGTATATTATTCACAAGCCGACAGAGTATCATATCTCCACCACAAGTTGGTTGAATAGTCAACCCGATCTTGTTGAACTCCTCCTCTAGGGAATATAGAGTACCGAAATCGAAACACCTTTCCCGGATGAATTGTTTCAACTCGACTGACATAAGACTACCTCTATAAGTATCTTTACCCGGTATTATAGAGGAGCACATGACCAGACCAAATGTTCTTGTCAGAGCTTAACAGCTTGTACGCCGACCTGGCCTACGAGAGTGGCAGCCTCAGGTCGACGGCTTGTCTTTTCGAGCTAATGGAGCAGGTGGTTGATCCCCCAATGAAACACCAGCGCAACAAACTACCGGTTCTAAAGTCCTGGGATTAGCCGGAAGTAATTGCAAGGCTGTGACAGCCTCCGTGAACCAATGCTTCACGATAGTGCGATCATTAACCAGAACATAACAATGGTCATCGATTACAATGTGCGATACACCGCCATATTCATCCTTAAGTGTAGCAACCGGTGTGCAGATACTCCCGTTCATCAACTCTACTGATTCATCGGGTTTAGGTTGCCGTTGGTA
>Ga0307379_10007026_pt1 | contig 15358 bp, 20 predicted proteins | sample UN2MG_FD_202237 | JGI IMG/M metagenome (GOLD analysis project Ga0307379, IMG submission 202237) | Soil microbial communities from Risofladan, Vaasa, Finland - UN-2 | ecosystem: Environmental > Terrestrial > Soil > Coastal area > Acid sulfate soil | place: Finland: Risofladan, Vaasa | collected... | reverse complement strand
CGAGCTCGGGCGATCCGTTTGCCGAGCTCCCGAAGCGATTCGCCTGGCTTGATTGCCACGACCTTTGCGGCCTTCTTGGGCTTTCGCCGGTACAGGCTCGCGCCGTACTCCTCGAAAGACTGCTCGCGCGGTAACAGCTGCTCGTATTGGGCGCGCTGCCTCTCCGGGCTCAGCTTGTCGAAGTGCTCGCCTACGGTTTCCCAGTCTGCACGCGGATCAACCTTTGCTTCTGGCTTCGGCGTGGGGGCGTCCGGAGCTCGTGAGAAGAACCCCGGCGTTTGCCATTCTGCTTCGGTGACAACCTCGGCCTTCGGTGCTTGTGACGCGCTCTCACGGTGCCTCGTGCCATCCGGATTGTATCCGCGCACATCAAGCCATCGCGCGGCGCCTTTCACCGTTTTGAACATCTTCGAATCGGCCAGCGTCAGCGACATGTAGCGCTGTCCCGCGGTCGTGTTGACGAGGTCGATCCCCGTGCTGGCGTCGCCTCGCTTCGTGGTGCCCCACTGAATCGCGGGCGCCGCCGTTTTCTTCTTCGCCGCGACGACGGCAGCGCGCCTTTTCGCATGGGCGCCCGAGGCTTCGAGCGTGTTTCTAATTCGCGTTACTGCAGAGGTCAGCGAGCGCTTATCGCCGGCGCTGGTGTTGGGTGCCTGTCGCATCTGATCAAGATGCGTCAGGAACGCCTGCCAGCTGGGCACGCGCCCTTTGACAGCGACGCGATCGGAGCCGATTAGCTCCGCTTCTAGGTTGTACTCGCGCGCTAGCGTCGTCCACGCTTCGGGGAGCGTAATCTCGTGCACCACTTCCCAGGGTTTGAGCGCTGGCGTCGGTGCCGCGGCTGGCGGCGGCGCCTTCTTTGCCATCATCTCTTTTGCATAGGTGAGCGCTTCGCCGGTTCGATACGCCGCGGCGATCGCGGCCTCTTGCGCTTCATAGGGCACCGCTTCGAGTCGCACGCGTGCGGCGCCGGTGCCGGCCCCCAACTGGAAAGCGCCGAGCCCCATGTTACGCCCGGTCTTCTGATCGTACTTTTCCGCCTGCCTCTTCCACGCGTCGAACAACTCGGCCTTGGTGGCGTGCCGGCGAGCTCGGCCGGTGTCCGCGTTCACGAGTACGCCCCATTGGTTGGTGGGCGACGGCGGCGCCGCGGGCACCTTCTTCGCCTTGAAGCGGCGCCCCTTCGGTGGTCCGAGGACTTCGAACGAAACGAGCAATTCCTTGATCGCTTTCTCTCGTGTGACCTGCGGCGGCGAATATGTGTCGTCGCGGTAGGTCACCCAACCTTTGCCGGCGCCGGTCTTCTGCACGCCGCCTAGGAAGTCGGCGCCGCGGTACACGTTGAAGGTCGGCCAGGTCTCCACCTTGCTGCCTACCTGCTCCTCGTGCGTTACCGGCTCGGATCGCACCTTGTGGGTTTGTGCCGCTAGCTTCTCGACAACGGCCACGAGCTTGGGGCCACCCATCGTCATCGCGCGTTGGTGCTCCTGCGGCGTCATCTTCGCCGCCGCCGGCGTCTCGTCCGTCGCTCGTTCTTCTGAAACCGTGAACTGATTGCCCTTGAATTCGACGCGGCCAATCATCCCCGGCTTTACGAATCGGCTAGAGCCCGGCTCAGGCTGGTAGCCCTTCGCCTTCAGCCAGTCGTGCGCGTCCTGCTGGCTCATCGAATCGCCGGGACCCTTGAGCGCGGCGGGAACCTTCTGCAGGTCCACCTCGAGGAATTGCCGCACGATGCGCCGCGCGTGATACCAGGCGCCCGAGCTCGGTTGACGTTGCCACGCTTCGGCGGTCGGTGACCAGCGGAAGCCATGCGACTTGAGCGACTTTCGGATCTCCTCCGGAGGCTTGCCCGGAAAGAAGATCCGCAGCCGGTTTTCCTCTTCGGCCAGCCGCACGTTACCGTATGTCTCCGCGGGCGTCGGTGGGGCGTGGCCGTAGTAGGCGCGCTTTTTCAGGTCCTCGATGCGCTGGCGGATGCGGCGGACCTCTGATCGGTTGTTGGTCAGGGCGTAGCCGGGGAAGCCGTAGCGCCCCAGGTCGTCGGGCGTGAGCATCGCGTTGATGATGGATGTAGCGACGCCGGTCTTAAGCAGGCGCACACGCGCTTTGGCGACCTCATCCGGGGTGAGGTGGCGGCGCTTGCGTCCGAGTGCCTTGTTGAGCCCCACCATGCGATCGGTGGCCTCTTCAATGCTGATCGCCTTGGCTTCCAGCTTGTCGAGCGCATCCGGGTCATCGCTGCTGATCGCTTTGCTGGACTCTGCCACGGCGGCGCGTCGTTCGAGCCGCGCCGCTTCGCGGGTGAGCTCCACGGCTTTGCCCATCTTCTTGTCCATGCGGGCGAGGTCGCGCCGGTGGCGCTTCTCGCTGTGGTGGCCAATGAGGATCGGCGTGCCCGCCATCACGTCACTCATCTGCCGCGTACTGGCTTGGAGAGATTCGGCGGTGCCACGCTTGGCCGCGGCTCGCGCCTCCAGCCGTTCCACGCGTGCCTCTTTCTTCGCCGTGTACGCTTCGCGTCGCTCGGCTTTCAGTGATTCGGCGGTCTCGCCCTCGCGTCGCACCGCATCGTCGAGCTCCGCGATGAGCTGCGTGATCTCATGGTGCACCGCTGGCGGTACGGGGCAGTGCTTGTGCCCTAGAAACCATTTGCCCGTGCGATCTTCGAGAAGGTCACACGTTACGACTTTGCGCTTGGCCGTAGGAACGCGCGGGTTCCACAACTTCAGGTGATAGCAATCCGACGACGCTTGATGGCCGCGATAGGTCAGGCTCATGCACAGCGTTGCTCCCGCCACCGTCCGCGCAAACGTCTTGGCGGTGGGGAACGCTGGCGCGTCGTAGTGGCTGCGCTTGATGACGATCAAAACGGGACCTCTTCGAGCCCCACGGGATCGCCGTGTTGCTGCGCGTAGAAAGCCGCCTCTTGCGCCGCGTATTGCATGTCATCGGGCACCGCTTCTGCTTGAAAGCTGGCGACCTGATCGGGATGCTCGTGCACGTACAGAAGAAACTGCTCCGTGCGGCTCATCCGCGCGGAGCCTTTGACCTGCTTGCGCATGCTATCGAAGAACGGCACGAGCTCACGCGGGATGTTGCTTCTAACGCGATCGTCGCTCTCCTCGCGGCGTACCTTGGCCTTCGTCGTCTCGGCGCGCTTCTGCTTGCGCTGTGCCTTGGCGCCCTTTTCCATTTGCCGGCGAAAGGTGCGTTCTTCGACCTCTTCCTTTTTCGCGAGCGCGATCTTTGCTTCGGTGTCGTGGCGTATCTCGTTCGCATCGAGCTCGCAGCGCTCACGCGAGCCGCGCACACGCGCTGCCCGCTCTGCGCGGCGTGCGAGCGTCGCCGCCTTCTGCCGCTCGCGTTCGGTGGCGTAGGCCGCCGTGAAAGCCTCCTGTGCTTTGGCGATCGCCTTGTCCATGCGCTTGCGGCACTTCGCCCTGGCATCCTTCAGGCGGCGCTTGCGTTCGGCTTTGGCTTCGCGGGCTTGCTTGCGCAGCTCGGCAATACGAGCGCGATAACGCCCCCGTATGTCCTTCTGTAGTTCGCGCTCTAGATAGCGCTTCAGCTCGCCGCGCTTCGTCATTGGCGCCCCCGCCTAGCCCGTTTGCACGCCCGACACGTCAAGCGCGAATGGCCCATCGGTTAGACCGGCCTTTGTCGCCTGCCTTAGCCGAATCTGCGTAGCGGAAACGCGCTCTACTACGCCTGTCCACGTCAAAGCACTCGCGCCCGCGCCGAGGTCTTTGGAATACGCGAAAACATGCGCCGGCGCGATGTTGGCACCGGGCGCCATTGTGATCAAAAACTGCCCCGGCGCTTCGCGTAGGACGCTGGCGAACGCGCCGCTCTGAGCGGTAATGAGATTCAGAACCGTGCCGCCAAATAGCGCGTCTCCTACCATGACTGTGCGTGACATTGCGATCCCCTTTCTAGCCGCGGAACGTGCGGGTAATGGTGACGGTGAAACCGAGGTCGGCCGCGACGTCGTTGCCGTTGTTGACGAACACGGTAAATCCGTTGGCCGTGCGTGACTGGGCGTGCGCCGCGGCAGCGGTCAGCGCGTTCGCACGCGGCGTGATTACGTCGTCCGGACGCAGCGCGAAATCAGGATCCATCGTGAGAACGAATGTTCCAGCACCAGTGCGCGCGACAGTTGCAAAGACGCCATTGTTAGACGCAAACACCGGCGTGGCCGGGGCAATGATCGCGGCAGATCCAAACAGATTTTGGTTTCCAACTTGCTGTAGTCCCATGGTGTCGTCCTCCTATCCTACGAACCGCTCCCGGATGCGGAGCGAAAAGGGCAGGTCGGCCGGTGCCGGCGGTCCTGCGTTGTCGAATGTGCGCACCTCGATCAGCGTGCCGCTTGCGATCTGGTGCGTGATGATGCCCAACACCGTGCCCTCTAGCTGCGGTTGCACAACTCCCGAGCCGTTCAGGCTGATCGGGTTCGCCGCTAGCAGCGTCGCCTGATAGGTGCCCACTCCGGTGCGGACGACCGTTGCAAAGATCCCGCTGTTGGTGCCGGCGACGAATTGAGCGGCGTTACCACCAATTATCTCGACACGAACGGATCCCTTGATGTTTTGATTTCCTGATCTGCTCATCGCGATTGTCCTGTCTCCTAAACGAGGGTTCCTAGGGGAAGCCGTGGGTGGCGGTCGTACTTAAGCGGGCCTTCACCAACTTGGCGCCCGTAGATCTTGTTTGTTTGGCCCGTGAGCATGTGGGCGAGCTCGGGATCCATCATCGCCGCTGCGTTGTTGATGTTCTTGCGGGTGCCGTCGGGCGCTTCGAGCGCAGACATAGGCCCCATGAAGCGGAGCGTTTGCGAGTAGTCGACGTGGCCCAGTCCGTGGAACACGCCCACGTTTTGGATCGGATCCCATAGGCCGCGGTAGAAGCCGTGGTTCGCTCCTGCGTCGATGTGCGGGACGTGGCTCACTGGGTGCTCGCCGCCGTCGCCATAGATGCGTGTGAGCACCCAATCTTTGCCGGGGTTGCCCACCAGTGTGACGAGCCCGTCTGCATCGCGTGGCGTTCGGATCGGGTTGAGCTTCTGATCGACTTTCGCGCTCGCCTCGATCATCTGCGAAGTCGTCGCCGTGACGTTCTTGTTGCTCAGCTCTTGCGACGTGGTTGGGGATAGCTTCGCGTCGGCGTGCTTCCACACGAGCCCCGCAATGTAGGGCGTGAACAGAAGCCACCCCTCCCGATCGGCGATGGCTTGCGCGGTGGGATAGCTGCCGTTCACGCGCACCCCCTCGATGGTCAGGGCGTCGGCCATGACCGGCACGTGCATCGTGTAGCCGCTGTACTTGCCCGCGCCAGGGCTCTCGATGGTGATCCATTCGGGATCGGCCGCAAGGCCAGCCGCGACGGCGTCTAGGATCTGCGCTTCTCTTCGAGTCGTGTAGCTCTCGGGAAGCGAGTCAAGCCACGAGCCGGGCGCCGGTGGCTTCGGTTGCGGGGGGGGCCACCCGCCGGGGATGCCACCACCACCTCCAGGCGGCGGCGTCCCAGCTGGGACCGTCCCGTTACCTGTTGGTGATGGTGGCGCCGGCGCTGCCTTCTTCTTCTTGCTGCCGAGCACTCCGATCCCAATCGGGATCGCTAGAAGGAGCATCATTTTGAGGCTCATCGCGGCGCCCCCTGTTCGAGGGTGGCCGCGTGCGCGTCTGCACGTTCGATAGCTGCAGGAAGCAGCACTTCGACGAAGTTCTGTAAGTCGTCCTCGGTCCAGTCTCGACCCGCCGCTTTGAGCTCGCGATGCCGCGCGCCTGCGGCGCGGACGATGAAGCCCAGCGGCGCGTGCTCGAGCTCGCCTAGCCGAGTGCGCACCTCTGCCTCCAGCATCGCCTTTGCGATCGCTTTCAGGATGCGCCGAAGCGGCGGGCCTTTGACTGGCGGCGGGAGCATTAGTCGCCGCTCTCGCTCTTCCTTGGACGCTTGCGGCCGGGCTTCGATGGCTTGGCCTTGTCTGCCGCCTTACGGGCTGCTGCTGCGGCCTCGGCGTCCTCTGCGGCCTGACGTGCTGCGGCCTCGGCCGCGGCACTCTCCGTCGCTCTGAGCGCTTCGGCGGCGGCCTCCTGCTCCTCCGCTTCGCGCGCCGCGGCCTGCTCGCGGTCGGCCTCGCGGTCGTCGAGCTCTATGAGGTCATCCTCGAAGTTCCGAAGGCGCTGGAGCGCGGCGCCGCCGACCTTTTCGAGCTCCTCCAGAATGTGGCGCTCGTTCGCGATCGCCTGCTGCAGCTGTTCGCGTGGATCGATCGGCGTCGCCGGCGTCGCCTCGACGAGCCGCAGCGCGTTAGGTTCGGGCTCGATTCGGTTGAGAATCTTCACCCGCGTCTTGAGGGGATCGATCGCGCCTCCCGGTAGCTCGTTCGGGATCGCTTCTTCGATGCCTTGGATCTCGACCTGCGTCCGGTTGGGGAGCGGCCCCGATCCTTCCTCGACAAACACGACGCGCGTGCCGCGGCCTTGCTGGGCGATGGCGGCGCTGGACGAAATGATTTGGACACTGGTGCGCATGGGGTTCCTCTCAGGATGAAAAAAGTAGGTCGAAGTGAAGGACACAGCGCAGCGCTAGATGTCCCCCACCCCGACCCGAGCCAGGGCCAGGCGAAGGGCATCGCCCGCGTGTTCCCTGAACATTCATAAGACGAGCTCGTAGATCAGGCGGAACTGCTGGTTTATGGCGCCGCCGCCCGACGCGTTTCGGATGGAGATGAAATAGGCGCCATTGGGGATCGCGACGAAATCGAACGGCGCCGAAAAGACTTGTGCTTGGTCGCTGGCTGTACCGGCGTTCTGCCCGACGAACCGCAGCACCGCCGCCGGCGCCGTCAGCGCGGTGGGGTTTCCTGTGCTCGCCCACGCCACGGCCACGGCGTACTTAGGGATCTCCCGCAGCACCCCGACGCCGCCCTGTGCCAGCGTCTCGAGCTCGTCTGTGAACGTCAGCGCGGGGTTGCCCGCTCCTGGCCGCTGGCCATAGCCCACGATGCCGCTAACAAGGAAAACGGTGCTTGCTCCCGCGCCCGGCGTCACAGGCTCCGGATACCGCACCGCCAGGTTCAAAATATTCGCTACGACCGTGATTTGCGATCCCACGCGCGTATCGACGACGGCCGAGCTCGATCCTTTTCCGCAGCCCCAGCTGATGACCGTTTGGAGGCGCACATCTGCGGGACCGTTCAACGCGGCCGGTGATTCCGTCTTTACGTCAACGCCCACCGTTACGACACACGGGTTACTGCGGTTTTCGCTGGTGAGCTGTAGGAGGTCTACCTGGCGTCCGACCGTGATCCGTTGCTGTAGCCCGGTCTCACCGCGGTTTTTGTCGAGCATCCCGCCGCGGCGCGCTTCTCGTAGCGCGTGCTCTGCGTTCAGGTTGTTGCGTAGGCTGTTGCTCACGGTCAGTGCTTCGTGTCGGGTGCAGTTTCGGTTTTGCGCTTGAAGATGGAAAGCAGCGTCGCCTGATCTTTCTCTGAGAGCGTGCCTACGATCGAGTCCTGCATTTCATCGGGGAGCTTCAGGAAGATTTCTCGAATCTCGTTGATGTCGACGCCCCCATCCGCGCCGAGGAGTGCGGTGGGTACGCCGGCACGTTCCGCCAGCGCTGGCAGCACGAGGGTGGTCAGGCGGTCGAGTAGCTTGTCTTTGCGATCCTTGTCGTCGTTGTAGCTCTGCTCTGCGAGCTCGCGCTCAGCCTGGCGGCTGCTCATCGTCTCGACCAAATCCATCATCTTCGTCTGGCGCCCCTGCATCTTGTCGATCATGGCTTGCTGCTGCTTGATGATCTGCGCATCGCGCTCGCGGTTCATGGCGCTCTGCTCCACCATGAAACGAACCAACCCCTCGGCGTGCCGCATGCCTTGGCTCGCCACCATCGCCAACGGGTGGCCCAGGAGCTCGGGTTGCGCCATGTTGCCGCCGGCAAATGCGGCCTGCTCGGGCGTGAGCTCGGTGATGCCTCCCACGGCGTGCGTGTGCGTGTGGCTGATATGGTTCGCGGTCTGGAAAAATGCAAATTCGCCGGCGTCGTGGCCGGCCTCGGTATACGCGCGCATCACGTATTGCTGCCGCCCTGGCCACGCTTCAACGTGGTCAATCGCCTCGGCTTCGATCTGCTCGGCTAGCGCATGCGCGATGTCGTCCGCCGGCGCCTCTGCGACCGGTTCGAGCTTGCACACCAACGAGTGCCCGCCGCTCCTGCCGAGGTGGCAAAGGTGAAAGCTCGCCGGCCGATCGCCGACACTCAGCATGCGTCGTTCAATCCAGTCGACAAAGCGGCGGCGGTTCAGTGACATGGCAACCTAGAGCGCGGCGTAGTTCAGGCCGGGGATCTTCGGCCAAGGCGACGACGGTGATCCGCCTGGCGACTGCGGCCACATGGGCGCAACGGGTGTGCCGTTCAAGTCAGCGGCGGCGAACGTGTAGCCGGTGCCGCCCGCCTTCATCAGGTAGCCCAGGAGCTCCGAGATGTGCGCCGCCGTTCCATAGAACCATCCGTAGTCTGTCCACGCCGGAAACAAGCCGACCGGAGCGCCCCATAGTCGATAGTAGTTCACGTGTACTTGGCCTTTCGTGCGTTCGTTTTCCAGCGAGCGATACCAAACAGCATCGCCGCAAAAAGGAGCGGCGCCGCGTAGCTGCTACCGTCCGTTGTCTTCTTGTCGGGTCCCGTCGTCGGCCCCGTCGAGACGCCACCGCGCCGCACCTGGACGCCCTCTTGCAGGCTGCGCGCGATGTCCGCGGCGTTGTTCTCGATGGCCAGGGCGTACTTGGTCGCCGGCGCCTCAAAATAGCCAGTCGCGCGCATGCGATCGGCGATGCGCGTCGCGTCGCCGGCTCGCATCGCCTCGGGCACGCCTTCACGGCGGTAGAGCTCGTGTATGAGACCCGCCGCGCCCTCGGCGGGCGTTGCGTAGATCCGAAAGCATCCCTGATATGCTTCGCCGCTCGCGTGGGTGTCGACGTTCTGGAAACAGCCCGCTTTGCATGGGGCATAGTGCCCGCATTGAATCGCGCCCCAGTTGTTGGAGCCGACGCCGGCGCCCTTCCAGCCTCCCCCATATCCGCCCTCGAAACGCGCGATCGCCTGGACGGCTTGCAGCTCTGCAAGCGTCGGGCGGATGCCTTTGAGCTCGAATGCTTCGATCAGCACTCCGCGCGCTTCGTTGTCGGACATTCTTGGCATGCATCACCACGCATAAGCCGACAACAGCTGCTGATAGGTGCGCAGCATCGGTGCCGCGAGACTGGGCCGCACCCGCCGCACGGTTCGCCCATGCGGGCGCACGATGCGTGCTCCGAATTCATCGTTAGCCGCTTCCTCGAGATCCGGCGAAAGCCGCTCGCGGTCGCTGAGGTAGTCCTCGACATGCCAGCCGAGACGCACCGGGGAAGACGCGGCGACGCGTGGCCGCGTGGCTCTCAGCGCTGCGATCACTTCTTGCGCATCGGGATCGCCTCGATGAGCACCGGCGAAGATATGCGCTAGCGGTAGCTGGTCGCGGGTGTGGATCACGCGATCGATCAGCTGCAGCTTTTCCCATGCGCACGCGGCGAGCTCATCCTTCGGCGCGAGCTCGGCAATGCGGCCCGCCTGTTCGAGCGCTTCAGGTTCGCCACCACAGCAGCCCGCAAAGACGGCAGCGGCGGCCTCTATGTCTTCATCGTAGGGGATCGCTTGTTGGCTGCTCGCTACGTTGTACGCGACCTCTGCGAGGTCACCAAATACGCCCATACCGGGCGCCGCTTCTCCGCGGTACTGCACCCACTTGCTCAGGAAGTGGGCGCCGCGGTTGTACCAATCGCCAGCACGACGCGCGAGCCCATGGGAAGCCGTCGCCGCGAGCTCGATCTTCTCGCCCTTCGCAACGATGTCGGCGCGAGCAACCCAACGATCGCCGCTCCGCTGCGGCTGGTAGATCGTGATCATCGGTTCTTGCATGGCGGTGGTGTCCTTAGAGATTCGTGGGCGGCGTGGGCTTGTTCCAGGGATCCCACGAGTCCGGTAACAGCACCTGGACGCCTACTTGCCATTGCGGATAGGGCGGCGTCCCGCTCTGCAGCGCGCCGAGATGCGGGTTCATGGGTTCGAGCTCGCGGAACCGCGCGCCGTTTCCGGTGTAGTAGGTCGCGAGCCCATAGGGCCTATCGCCCGAGCGGATCGTGTGGGGCATCCCGCCGAGTCCCGCAGGCATGCCGGGGATCCCGCCGGGGAAGCCGGGGATCCCACCGGGGAAGCCGGGGATCCCACCGGGCACCCCACCGGGTGCTGGCTGTCCTGGCGGTGGTGGCGGCGGTGGTTGCCCACCGGGCACGGGTGCGCCGGGCGGGACCCCCGGCGGCTGACCGGGGATAGGTGGCACGCCTGGCATTCCCGCCGGCAGCGCTGACGGCCACGTCAAGGGATTGAACGGGTCGAAGCCGGGCGGGGGGGCTTGCGAGCCACCGCGCGCTGCAGCTTCGTCACGCAAGCACGCCGCGGCCATGGGAAAGCCGTTGACCTCTGCGATCTGCGCGCTGGCGATCAAACTCGCCGCTGGGATCTGCTGGTTGGCGAGGATCGCCGCCGTCGCCTGCTTGTGTGCGTCGGGCATGTGCGCATCCAGCTGGCAAGCGGCGCCGCCGGGTGGCTGAGGCGAAGGAACGCCGGGCATGCCAGGAATTCCGCCGGGGATGCCGCCAGGGATCCCGCCGGGGATCCCACCGGGGATCCCGCCGGGCATGCCAGGAATTCCGCCGGGGATGCCGGGGATCCCGCCGGGGATCCCAGGGATGCCACCGGGCACTTCAGGCAACGGAGGGATCGGCGGATAGGGACCCGAGGGGGGGGCTTTGGGTTTTTTCTCAGCGCCGGCGGTTGAGGCAATGAACAGAAGGCCAACGCCTAGCGCGATGGGCAAAAATGCAGGGTTCGGCATGGCTCAAATTTCCTTAGCTCGCGGTCGGTGACGGCCACGGCTCATCCGGCAAAATCAGGATTGCGTATTCATCCGGAGGCGCTTCACCGGGCGGAAGAAACACGACGAACTGACCCGTTTGTGCTGCCTCGGGCCAGTGGAAAGTCAGCGGCACCCACAGCGCATTGCCTTCATCGTGCAACGCCTGCAGTCCGTAGTACGCGCCCCATTCGAGCGGCCCCATCGGTCGGCCAGCGCCGGGCTGTACGAGAATCACGTTAGGCTGATCGATGGGCGTCGCGATGCGATAAATCAGCGACTGAATCAGCTTCGTAGCGACCTCGGGTTTATACGCGAGATAGCCCCCGATGCTTTCGAACATCTCCGCGCCGGGACCGATCGGGATCTCGCCGCTTGGTGCTCGGCCCGGCTTCTTCTTCTTCGAAACCTCGGAGGCGATGAGAAGCGCGCCGACAAAAAACAGAAGGGGGATCATGATCTCATTCCCAACGCTATGCAGGGATCCTCAAGGGTCCCGTCAGGGTGTTTCACAAGCACGTGCCAGAAGGTGCCCTCTGCCGTGCGGTGTTCGAGGCGGATCACAGCTCGCGCCGGAATGCCGGCTAACTGGAGCTCCGCGGCGCGGTCGGCCGCGATGTCCTCGCAGTCCCCCACCCCCCGCGCATAGAGCGCTGGAGTGGTGGCCCAAATTTCGAAGCCGGGTGGCTCCTGCTCGTAGGTCAGCGCGCCATCATAGACACTCGGAAACGGATAGCCGTGAATGCTCGCCCGCTCCCGAGTCCACACATTGATCGCCGTCAGGGCATCGAGGAGAAGCAGATAGGCCCCCTCGCGTACCGGGATTTCGAGTGTGGCGCGATAGAGTCCCCCATCGACGGGGGACTCCTCGATCATGCGCCCGCATTCGCCGGGGAAGCTCTCGCGTAACCAGCGCCACGTATCCGCGAGAACTTCTCGCGGCACCGGCCCCGCGGGGACTTCGAAGACGATCGGGATCACGCACTTCTTCTAGAGACCGGCCGGAACGGGCTTGCCGATCACGGTGGTCGTGAAGCGCGCGGGAGCGCCGCTGATGTTGGTCACACCGACGGTGAAATCCATACCGACGTCCATGATCACGGACTTGAACGCGGGAGCGGTCGAGTCCTGAACGAAGATCGCAGCGGAGATCGGCCCGGTCGTCGCAAGCACCGGCTCGACACCAGCGAAGATCCCAGTGATGAGAAACGCGCTCGCCATGGCTTCGGTCAGCGAGAGCTTTTCGGGGATGTGCCGCTTCTGCGGCGTGACGATGATATTTGCCGTGGCGCCAGCCGGCACCAGCACGGCGCCGCTGTCGACGCCGTAATAGACGGTCAGATCATCGGAGTGTCGCTGAGCAGCAGCGACGACGAGCGCCGCGGCTTCCTGCTCGGAGCAACCATCGAGCGGTGGCATGTTCGGCCACTGCCCTTGCGGGTTGCGCAACATGTTGAGCAGCTGGCCCAAACGGTGCTCGGCTCCAGGGTTCGGCGCGGGAGCTCCCGGCGCGCAAGGTCCGCAGTCGCCGCCAAAGCGATTGTATCCCCACTGCGGCGATCGGCCGTAGCCGAATACGCTACCAGGCGCGGGAGTGTAGACGCCCGAGCTTGCGCCAAAGTAGGCGCCCGGAGGACTCAAGTATCCGCCGCCGCTTCCGGACGGTGGGTAGAGATATGGATTTCTTCGCACGTGGGTTTCTCCTGAAAAAAGTGTGCTGCGCTTGCCCGTCGAATAGTGCCCTTTTCGTTACGCTCTGGCTGAGATCAGGCCGATTCGGCTTGGTCTTTGCCCATCGCAAAACCCTTCGTCGCCGCGTACACAGCGAGTGCACCGGTGCCGAGAGATTCCACGATCACATCCTGGCTACCTGCCCAGCCCATCATCGCCGCGACGGTCAGAGCGCCGCCCACAACGAGGCTTGCATCCATGCCCAGGATCTCGTTCTTGTCGGGGTAGCGACCCTGCCACCACGCCATGCCGAAGGCGCCGCCCATTGTGACAGCGGTGCGCGTCGCGCCCTCGATCGCTAGCTTGTTCCTCTCGCGAACACGCGCCATGCGCTTGTCGGCTGCTTCAGCCTTCTTCAGCGCCTTGGACGCGTCGCGCTGCGAAACCATCGCCATTTTTGCCTTTCCGCAGCTGGCGAAAAGGCCAGCGCTCCGATCATGTCAGGGCACCGCCGGGGCATCGGCAACGCCTAACGATCTGGAGCGCTCGGAACGTGATGAACGTTAAGAAGTTTATTCTCAGCCAGCGCCGTTTGGCTGCGCTTCTTCGGCGCCGGTCGCCTCGGGCACGGGTGGCGGCTGCTCTTCGAGCGTCGCCTGATGAGTCGTGATCGCGGCACGTGCGATCACGGGCAACGTGAACGGCGCGGGCACTGGACCGATCGGTGGCTGCGCGCCTTGGCCGTTCACGCGACGCGCGTAGATCTCAATTCCGATCTCGTCGCTCGCCTGCTCGGGATTGATTCCGGCAACAAATTGCACCTCGTAGGCGAATACTGCCAGTGACAAAGTGACGCCCGCTTGTTGCACGTCCTGATAGTGCGGCATGAGCTTGCGGCACGCGCTGAGGCTCGCGGTTTCATAGACGGCAACGCGCGTGCCTGCGGCTATCTCCGCGTCACCATCGCCCCATGGTTTCGTCAGCTGCAGCACGTAAAACGGATCGTCGTGGCGATCGATTTGCCGGGCCAAGATGTAGCCGCGGATGGTGTCGCCGTCGCTCGGTATCCAGACCGGAACGGGCGGGTTGATGTGGGCGAATCCTTCGTTCTTCAGCTGCTCTAGCATGTCTCTTTCCTCGGCGCGTCATGCGCTCTTTTCGTGTTCTTGGTTCCATGGTGTCTCGCCCATCGCGGCGAGCAAAGCGGCACGCAGGCCAGCGCGATAGTCTCCGCTCCCTTGAATGTGATCGACCTGCTTCAACCACTTCCGAAGCGTGGCCGCGTTGGCGCGGCGGGCTTTCTTGTGGCGCGTCTTTCGCGCTTCTTTTTCTGCCAGAAGCGCGTGCCATGCGGCCACCTGTTCGTGCTGCGGCAGCTTCACGATCTCCAGTAAATCGATGTAGCTCACGCGTGACGAAAACCGGAGCCCGTAGTCGACAAACAAGCGCCACAGCTCAGGGGTCGCGCAGGTGCGTATTTTGAGCAGATTACAGGTGTATCCATCGCTTAAGCCCACAAATTCGCCAAGCTCGCGCTTGCTGATTTCTGGCCGCAACTGGCGCATTCGATAGAGCGCTTCAGCGAGCTCAAACGGCTTGAGCTTACGCCGGTGCATGTTCTCTGCGAGGTTGGCGCCGGCGCGATCAAATGCCTGCTCGTCTGCATCGTCGCCGCGTGGTCGGCGCACCAGCGACGGCACCGGATAGTCTTCGGAGATTGCAAGACACGCGCGCAGCCGGCGAAATCCGATCGTCACTGCAAAGCGCCCGCTGTTGTCGTCGTCGTCGTCGAGCGGTTCGACGGTGATCGGCTGCAGTACTCCGCGGATCTCGATGTCGCGCCGTAGCTGCTCGTCTGTAAACGCGTCGTGTTCTTCGGCGGTGCCCTTCGTCTCGATCCCACTCCCGCCGGCGGCATAGCTGCGAGTGTTGCGGCTCTCGTCTAAGACGATGTCGCCAGCGCGCAAATGCACGAGCTCGAGCTCCACGATCTCAGCAATGTCGATCGTCACGTCAGCTGACATTGCGTAGCCACCAATCGCGCGAGCTCGCTGGGCACGTCATGATTGTTTTTGCGAAGAAATGCTTCTAGCTCGCGCGGCGAGAACCGCAGTTTGCGCCCCAGCGTTCTATAGTGCGGGAGCCCGCGCTTGGTCACCCATCGGTGAATGGTCATCACCGACACACCGAAGATTTCCGAGAGCTCCAGCGCCGAGAGCTTCGGCTCAAAGGTCGCGTTCATAACAAACTTCTCTTTTCTCACGTTGGGACCACGTCGACGCGCTTCCGAGAGCCGGCGCGTATCGTGGCCAGACGTGGCCGCCACACCCCCCAATCCCCATTGTTGACGCGAGGAGATTCTACAACATGTTGCACCGGCTTACCGTCTCGGCTTGGGTTCCTGAATTCAGTTACCCCGTACTCAACCACGTCTTTCTAGGCGAGACTCAGGCTCAGATTTGTGCGCTCTTCGAAGCACATCTAGCCGCTGACGCCATGCTGCAGGACTTCGCCGCACGCGGCGCGCTGACGTGCTGCTGGGATTGCTGCGCGCTCTGTGATGGTGTGCCGGGCTTGCGACCGACGCCCACGCCCCCAGGAGGCGGGCCGCTCCCCCCCGGCGGTCGGCGGCCTGGCGGCGGTGGGCGCCGTCCTGATGCCGAGCTGCTCCCGACGCCGCGGCCTGGCGGCGGTGGGCGCCGTCCTGATGCCGAGCTGCTACCAACGCCG
>Ga0307379_10007025_pt1 | contig 15359 bp, 15 predicted proteins | sample UN2MG_FD_202237 | JGI IMG/M metagenome (GOLD analysis project Ga0307379, IMG submission 202237) | Soil microbial communities from Risofladan, Vaasa, Finland - UN-2 | ecosystem: Environmental > Terrestrial > Soil > Coastal area > Acid sulfate soil | place: Finland: Risofladan, Vaasa | collected... | reverse complement strand
GAACTCCATGCCAGGAACCAGAAGCAGGCTGAGGCGCATGTCCAGCAGCTCACGGCCCAGGCTCAGAAGGCCCAAGCCGATCTCAAGGCCAAGGCCGATAATCTTGGCAAGGCTGGTCAGGCCTCATGGGACGCCATGAGCCAGGCGCTCGATGAGTCGCGCAATGCCTTCTCCAGGGCGATTGAAGCAACTGCGAAAAGCTTCGACGACGCCGCCAAGGGGTAGCGCCCGGCGCGCTCCGGGCAGGAAGGCATGTCCGCTTGGGGTCATTAGCGGACGTCTCCTCAAGCAACATTCTAGGTCTGCTGAGCGCCTGAAAGCGGACGTCCAGGCGGATTGTTGTTGACGCCGTCGCTTATTGTGGTCCCAAAAACTCTGGCAGCTTCGCAACATTCACAGCAATGCGCCGAGCTTCATCGAACGTCAGCACCTTAGCGATGCTGGCTTGTTCAGTCGTCTCGCGAGCGTAGACGTAGACGAGGGCTTGGCCAGATGCGTCGAGCACCTTGAAGCCGCCAGGTATGACTAGTTGGCAGGGAGGTACGGCGTGCGAACCGGACTGCCGCAAAACGCCTTAGATAACTACAAGTCTTTGTTAGCCATTTTCGGCTTAAGTTTGCGCTCTCTCTTCCGTACACACTCAACCTGAGCAAGCTACCGGTCTGCAGACTGGAGAGTCTTCAACATGAAAGAGTCCGCCCCGACCGCCAGACTTCGGCGCGAACGCCGGACCGACAGGCCCTTCCCGAAGATCGTGCCGGAGAGGCGACGATACCGCCGCCTCAAGGTGAGCCTTCAGGGGCGCTTCATGTCCGAGGACGAGCGAGAATATCCGTGCGAGGTCATCGATATGTCGGCGGGCGGCATGGCCCTCTTGGCACCGATCTCCTGCCAGGTGGGCGAGCGCATCGTCGCCTATCTCGACAATCTCGGGCGTCTTGAGGGCACCGTGGCGCGCGCGTTCGAGGGTGGGTTCGCCGTTCAGATCAACGCGAGCGTCCAGAAGCGCGAACGTATCGTCAATCTGCTCACCTGGTACGCCAACCGCGAACTCGTGGCCGATGAACGGCAGCATGAGCGCAATGCGCCGCGCATTGCCGCTCAGAAGCTCATCCTGCCCAATGGCGATGTCCATGATTGCCGGGTGATCGACGTTTCCCAGAGTGGCGCCTCAATCGCCGCTTCGGTTAAACCGCCGATCCAATCCGTGCTCGTTCTGGGCCGTCTGCGCGGCCGCGTCGTGCGGCATCACGACCAAGGCATGGCGATTCAGTTCGGCGAACTTCAGGACCCCGACAGTCTCGCATGCACGTTCGGCTAACCTTTCCCAATTCTTTCGGTTGCCGAGGATCGGGGGCGCCCGCTTGTGGTCGTGCGCGGGAAAAGCCGCTTCACTTAACGTGACAACGCCTGGGCGTGATGAAGTTACCCATTTGGTACTCTGGCTGCTCGACAGGCTAGCCACACTAGGAGAGCAGAACCAAAGCAGGGGAAATCACAACGAACAGGAACAGGTGATCAGGTCTACAAGCAGGCAGTAGTCAGCCAGTGGCGGAGCATTCCCGGCGCTGAACACCATCAGGCTAACATCGAGACAGGAGAGATCCGGTCGCTCGACCATGGATGCAACGGACAGCAGCATCGTGGTCGCATCCTCAAGCTGACGAAGGCTTGCAGCGGCTCTCGTTATCAACATCAAGGCCAACGGCAGGTTTCGCACGTCGAGGAGCAGCCCAAGCGCCGCCGACTAAGTCCGTCCGAAAAGCATTGGAGCGCGGCGGCGTAAACCGGCCACGCGCACAACGCCTCACAGAGCGGCGTTCTTCCCCGATGGTCGCCTATACCTAAATCACCGGCTTCGCCGGTCTCGGGCGAACTGCAGAGGCCGTTTCTGAGCGGGGCAGGGGGGCATCGCTGCGTATAGGCCGACCTAGTTGCAGGGGAACTTTCCGTTCTGATCCTCGCACCCCGTAAAGTGTCTGTTAACCATAATATATGAGTCTCTGCTCGCATACTCTCGGCATCGATAGCCGGGTTGTTGGACCGTATAGGAGTACAGCCATGACTGGTAGCACATGCTTCATCGTATGGGTTCACCGTCGCGCCCAGAGCATCTTTGGGGCAGCCTCTCACCCAGTGAACCAAGACGGAGTTCTTCTCGCGTTCAGCGACAAACAAAAAGCTATATTTCAATGTGATAGCCTAAATGCCCATTCCGGCAGCCCCCAAGTGTCCTACACAATCGAGAAGCAGGAACTTGTCATAAGCGGTCGTCACACATATGACCAAGAAGACGTTCTGGACCTGACACACGATCTCGCGCTGGACCTGATATCGGACCTCGCGGCCTAACTCACGTGACGATGCACAACAGCAGTCACGTAGGCGGATCAGACGAGAAAAGTCGAAGCCGGTGAAAGTCACGGCTTACTCGCTGTCGGTCATCATGACGGCTAAGGTTGCAAGCTCCTGCCTGTCGCGGCGGTTCTCAACATTCGTTTAATCGCTTTCAGCATTTCTCCCCCCAACAGCTCCGGCAGCTTAACAACATTCGTGGCAATGCGCCGTGCTTCATCGAACGTCAGCACCTTCGCAATGTCGGCTTGCTCGCGTGTCTCGCAGAAGGGCCACCTCAAAAGTCTTACGAACTAACCTTAATCCCTGTCGCTTCTTGGCACCGACCGATGGTCGCAGTTAGCATGCTCGAACCGTGGTGAGTTGACGCTCCTCCACAAGGTCTCACAGAAGACCCAAGAAGCCCCGACATTCCCCCGTGTCAGGGGCTTCTTCTTTGTACTGGTGGTGGCCGCGCTCACGCCTACGCCAGCGCAGAATAGAAATCGCTCATGTTCAGAACCTTGTGGTCGGGGTAACTTAGTCCTGAATGAGCGCAGACAAAGAAAAGCCCGGCTGCGTCCGTATCAGCCGTGCTTTAAAGAGGCTCTGGCACTGCGGGGCCTTGGAAGGCCAACGAGCGCAGCGTCCATGTCCGGTTAACCAACTCGACGCCTGGCCAATCGGTTCCAGAATTTTTGTAACCACTTTTTAACCTTCGCAGTGGTCGGCCGTGCGGCGCCTTCAAATCAAGCGTAATATTGCCTCTCATGCGGCCAACTGGACCACTCTGATGAAAGCCTTCGCAGTTTTTCTGAACGCAATGTTGGTCATTGCAATTATGCAGTCGTACGAAAACGACTGCCGATGGCGAGGATTTGCCCTTTGGGATCATTGGGCAAAATGCGTCATTGAATTCTCAATCGAACCCCCGGCTGGTGCCAGAGGGTTTTTGGCGCGCCTTCATTGAGCCACACCCTTAATTTTTTAGCTTAGGCGTTACCTACGGCGCGGCTGGGTTTGGCTTCCACTCCTGCGCCAGCCTTTGCGCCTCGGCTATTTGCTCGGGGGTCAGTCTTGAAGCCGCGCGGTCACGGTTTTGAATCGCCCTATCGCGGTCTTCTGTCTCCGAAGCTGTAAACCGTGAAGCTGCGAGGTTGAGCCACATATACGCCTGAACGAAATCGTGCGGCGCGCCTCGACCCTCTCTGTACATCGTGCCGAGACGCAACTGGGCGCCGGCATGACCCTGTTCAGCTGCGAGGCGATACCAACTCATCGCCTCAGCGTAGCTCTGCGGCACCCCTTCACCGTCTTCGTATGTGCTGCCAATCGCGAATTGGGCCTTAGCATCGCCCTGCTCCGCCAGCGGTCGCCATAGCCGCTGAGCAGTAGAATAGTCGCCGCTCTCGTAAGCCGCGCTGCCCTGCTTAAACAACTTCTCGGCCCCAGACGGCTTCTCCGTCTCGGACGGCTTCTCCGTCTCAGGCGGTTTCTCCGTCTCAGGCGGTTTCTCTGCGTCACAGCCCGTCAACATCAGGGCGAGAACGACACCGGCAAGGATGCGGCGCATTGCTGCTCTCCTTCCAAGAGTGGGGACGAGCATATCACCATCGCCTCATGCGCCAAGGTTGCAGCCGCTAAGGGTCGACGTCCAGCGCTCCCAATAACTCCGGCAGCTTTGCCACGTTGGCAGGGCTTGGGCGCATTCCCCCTGCAATGCGTTTCAATAGTCAGCCTCTCAGGGCTTCAATCTCTTGCACCGCTTGCACCAGCGGCACGTCTGCATGTTCCACACAATAGTATCGGACCTTCTTCGCGTTGGCCTTCAACGCCTCAACATCCACGACCGTATCGCCGCGTTTGCCGCAGCCATAGAGCGATAGTGTCCGGGCTTGCGACCATATAAAGAGCAAATTGTTCGCAACTGATCTTCGATATGTCGATATTGACCTGTGCCTTGAGGCGCGTTGCACGCAGCACGTTTCAGAACATTCTCGATGACGGTGAGCAGACCATTTTTACCTTTTGAGGGTGCCTCACCTGTTTTTTTCAGAAAACCATTGACCTGTAACGCGCTGGCTTAGCCTGTCCTGCTGACTGTTTGCTGACCTTTGCGCAAAAGCACTGCGCCGCTCGAGGGGGTGGCGCAGTAACTTACTGATTTTTTTCGTAAATTTGGTGGAGCCGGACGGGATCGAACCGACGACCTCAGCAGTGCGATTGCTGCGCTCTCCCAACTGAGCTACGGCCCCAGATAGCCTGCATTTAGGGAGCGGCCTCTATACCTGTCAAGCGAGGCCCATTCGCAAAAGCAGAACTTAAGCCTTTGGCCCGTCGGAGACTTGCCCTTGGCCGCACCTCTCCGCTACATGATGGCTAGGCCGCGCGCGGAGGGGCCTTTCCATGGTGCCTTTGATTGGATTCATCGTTCTCGTCCTCGACCTCTATATCTGGGTCATCATTGCGGGCGCGATTTTGAGCTGGTTGATCGCTTTCAACGTGGTGAACACCAGCAATCGCTTCGTCTACTCCGTCGCCGACATGCTTTATCGGGTCACGGAGCCCGCGCTGCGGCCGATTCGCAGTATCCTGCCCAATCTCGGCGGCATCGACATCTCGCCGGTGATCCTGATCCTCTTTCTCCTGTTCATTCGCGACGTGGTGTTGCTCGGCTGGATCCTGCCGGCCTTTCTGCAACCCGGCCTTTGAGCGCGGCAAGCCTCACCCTCAACCTCCGCCATACCGGCTCCGGAGTGATCGTCGCCGTGCGGTTGACGCCGAAATCCGCCCGCGACGAGATCGTGAGCGTGGAGGACTTTGGCGGCGAGGCGGTACTGAAAGCGCGCGTGCGGGCGGTCCCGGAGGACGGCCGCGCCAATGCGAGCCTCGAGAGGCTCATCGCCAAATGGCTTAGCCTTCCGCCATCGTCCGTGAAAGTCGCAGCAGGCGGCAAGTCGCGCCTCAAGCAGGTCGGCGTGGAAGGCGATCCCGGCGCATTGACCGAGACGATTGTAGCCCGCGTTGCCGCGCTTGGCGCAGGCTAGCGCCCCGGGCCTTCGCGCGCTGACAGGCGGCTACTTCCTCTTCGGTTTTCCATGCGGCGGCTGGTCCCCGCTCGACATGAGATCTGGAATCGGTTCGGACACCCAGCCTGGGGTTGTCGTTCCACTGGCGCCGGCTGACGTGTTCGTGCCGCTGGCACCGGCCGAGGTTGTCGTGCCGCTGCGGTCCCGCAGACCCGAACTGGTCCTTATCGGTGAGAATTTTAATGTTCTCCGAAGTCGCCGCTCCTTCTTTCTTGTCGATAATCGATCTCCTCGCTTCATTGGTGGAGATCGTCATAGACGAAGCGGTGCGCCGTCACTCTGATGCAGATCAGCTTTGCTGAGCGGCGGCGATCTCTTCGGCAATAGCCAGCGCTGCCGCGCGCGGATCGTCGGCACGGGTGATCGGGCGTCCCACCACGAGATAGTCCGCACCCGACTCCACGGCGGTCTTGGGCGTCACCACGCGGGCCTGGTCCTGGGCGTCCGTTCCTTGCTGGCGGATGCCAGGCGTCACGATCAGAAAGTTGCGAAGTCGCTCGCGCAGTGCCGCCGCCTCTTTCCCCGAGGCGACAATGCCGTCCAACCCTGCGTCTTGCGAAAGCCGCGCCCGCTCTTGCACGAGCGCCAGCGGCGGCATCTCGATGCCTTGTTCGGACAGATCGGCGCGGTCGAGATTGGTGAGCACCGTCACGCCGAGAAGTTTAAGCCCGCTGTCGGCACGTCCGCGCACCGCGGCGTTGAGCGTTTTGCGGTCGGTCGCATGCACGGTGAGGAAGTGCGCGCCTGTCTTGGCGATTGCGGTCGTCGCCCGCTCCACGGTTGCCTCGATGTCGAGCAGCTTGGCGTCGAGGAACACGCGCTTGCCGCCGTCCACCAGCGCGCGCGCGAGCGTCAGCCCGCCGGCGAAGATCAGCTCGAGGCCGATCTTGTAGACGCCGACACTGTCGCCGAGCTTGTCGATCAGCGCACGTGCTTCATCGAGGTCGGGCACGTCGAGCGCCACGATGATCCGGTCCTTGGGGCTGATGATCTGCTCTTGGGGGGTCATGCCGCAAACTTTCTGGCTGCGATGGCGAGTGCTTCGATCACGCTGGCGAACAGCTTCTGCTGTGCCTGGTCCTTGAGGCTGCCGTCCTCCTCGAACGCGTGCATAGCGCGCGGCAGCGCCATCTGCTGCGGGATCACGGTGGCGCCTAGACCCACTTCAAGGATCTGACGCAAGGTGAGCAGGCTGCGCATGCCGCCGTAATAGCCGGGCGAGGCGCCGGAGACCGCAAACACCCGGGACTTGAATACGTCGGGCTCGTCCTTAACGCGCGACACCCAGTCCAAAGTGTTCTTCAGCAGGGCCGGGATGGAGGCGTTGTATTCCGGGGTGGCGATGAACACCCCGTCAAACTCTCCCAACAGAGCCTTGAAGGCGCGCGCCCGCTCCGGGACTCCTTCGTTGGTCTCCAGGTCGCCATGATAAATCGGCATGTGATAGTCGGCGAGATCGGCGAACACCGCCTCGATACCGTTTGCTTCGGCAATATGGCGGCCAAGCCGCGCAAGTTTCTTGTTGTGCGACCCCTCCCGGGCGCTGCCGGCAAAAAACAATAGTCGCATTCAAATCTCCCCTTACGCGCGCGGCGCGTCCTGATCGTCGTTACCGTCTTCGCCAATCCTAAACACATGGCGTAACGGCACGGTTGCCACGGCGGCAAGAGGCGTGGCGAGCGCCAAACCGACAAGCCCGAACACGGCGCCAAAAATGAGCTGGTTCGCGCCCACGGCGATGCTCTGGGCGAGCTGGGCGAGCTGGGCCATGAGCGTCGGTCCCGCTGTACACGCCGCAAGTGAGACCGGCGGCGCCGGCCAGCGTCACAATCGTAAGCATCAGAAGACGGGGCAGGCCGGTCAACTCGGCCAGCTCCCGGCTCGCGCCATACAGCACGATAACGAACAGAATGCCGGCAAAGGTCAGAAGGATTGCCGTCTGCGCGTACCAAAGGCCAAAGGCGAAGGCGATGACGACGATCGCCGCCGCGGTGATCTTGGCCGCGCGGGCCGCGTCCATGGGCGCTGCGACAGTGGCCGCAGGCGTCTTGGGATTGCGCAAAGCAGGCTCGCCGGCCATGGCTGTCTCGCTTGCTGGCGCGCGAAATATCAGAGGTGAACGGGCGCGCGCGAGGGAGGACTGGTGCCGCCAATCTACGTCAAAGGGGATGCCAAACAAAGGGATGCGCTACTCACCGATCCCCTCGAAGAATTCCTTCACCCGGGCAAAAAACCCTGCCGAGTCCGGGCTGGTATCCGGATTCGACGCCTCCTCGAAGGCTTTGAGCAGGTCGCGCTGCTTGCGCGAGAGGTTCTTTGGCGTCTCAACCTCGACTTGGATGTAGAGGTCGCCCTGCTGCTTGGAGCGCAGCACCGGCATGCCTTTGGCCTTCAGCCGGAATTGCTTACCGCTTTCGCTGCCCTCCGGGACTTTCACGCGACTCCGGCCGCCGTCGATGGTCGGCACTTCGATCTGACCGCCAAGCGCCGCCGTAGTCATCGAGATCGGCACGCGGCAGAACAGATCGGCGCCGTCGCGCTGGAAGAACTCATGCGGCTTGATCGACAGGAATATATAGAGGTCGCCAGGGGGGCCACCGCGCACGCCCGCCTCGCCTTCGCTGGCGAGCCTGATGCGCGTGCCGTCCTCGACGCCTACGGGGATCGTGACCGAAAGCGTGCGCTCGCGCATCACGCGCCCGGCGCCGTTGCAGGACGGGCAGGGCGTGTCGATTGTCTCGCCGCGACCCTGGCAGGCCGGACAGGTCCGCTCGATGGTGAAGAAGCCCTGGCTCGCCCGCACCTTGCCGACGCCGCCACAGGTGCGGCACGATGTCGGCGCCGTGCCGGTCTTGGCGCCCGAGCCCGAGCAGTCGTCGCAGGTGACGCTTGTCGGTACGCGGATCTGCGCCGTCTTGCCTTGATAGGCTTCCGAAAGTGAGATCTCCATATTGTAGCGAAGGTCGGCTCCGCGCTCGCGTGCCGAACGCTGCCGCGGACGGCGCTGGCCCTGGCCCATGAACTCGCCGAACAGATCATCGAACATGGCGGACATGGAGGCCGAGAAGTCCGCGCCGAAATTATGCGCGTCCGGACCCATACCGCCGCCGCCGTCGAAGGCGGCGTGTCCGAAGCGGTCATAGGCCGCCCGGCGCTGCGGGTCTTTCAGCGCCTCGTAAGCCTCGTTGGCTTCTTTGAAGCGCTGTTCGGCAATGGGATCGCCGTTACAGGTGTCGGGATGGCATTCTTTGGCGAGGCGGCGGAACGCGGATTTGATGTCGCCTACGTCAGCGCTGCGACTAATGCCCAGTATGTCGTAGTAGCACCGTTTTGCCATCACCCCTCCGGACCCTCACACCGCCGTACCGCTCGCCGCGGCGGCGCAGAAGCCTCTAGTTGGGCATAAGCGGAGCCCTCTTGTCGAAGGCTCCGCGCCAATTTGAGTCTGCTATGCCGACTTCTTGTCGTCGTCGTCTTTGACTTCCTCGAAGTCGACATCAACCACCTTCTCGTCGGAGCCGCCGTCGGCATCGGCCGACGGACCGGCCTCACCATCGCCACCGGCTGCGCCTTGGCTCGCGTTATACATCGCCTCGCCGAGCTTCATGGAGGCTTGTGCCACCGCATCGACCTTCTGCTTGATGGCCTCGGCGTCCTCGCCCTCGGCGGCGGTCTTGAGCTCGGCGACAGCGGCTTCCACCGCGGCCTTGTCCTCGGACGCGACCTTGTCGCCGAAGTCCTTCAGCATCTTGTCGGTCGAGTGTACTAGCGCCTCGGCCTGATTGCGGACTTCCACCAGCTCGCGGCGCCTCTTGTCTTCCTCGGCGTGGCTCTCGGCTTCCTGGACCATGCGATCGATATCGGCATCGGTCAGACCGCCGGATGCCTGGATGCGGATCGACTGCTCCTTACCCGTCGCTTTGTCGGATGCCGACACATTGACGATGCCGTTGGCGTCGATGTCGAACGTCACTTCGATTTGCGGTACGCCGCGCGGCGCGGGCGGGATGCCGACGAGATCGAACTGGCCGAGCATCTTGTTGTCGGCCGCCATCTCCCGCTCGCCTTGGAAGACACGGATGGTCACCGCGTTCTGATTGTCTTCCGCAGTCGAAAATACCTGGCTCTTCTTCGTCGGGATCGTGGTGTTGCGGTCGATCAGCCGGGTGAACACGCCGCCCAAGGTCTCGATACCGAGCGACAGCGGCGTCACGTCGAGCAGCAGCACATCTTTGACGTCGCCCTGCAGTACGCCGGCCTGAATAGCAGCGCCGATGGCCACCACTTCGTCCGGGTTCACGCCCTTGTGCGGCTCCTTGCCGAAGAAATTCTTCACCGTCTCGACCACTTTCGGCATGCGGGTCATGCCGCCGACGAGGATCACCTCGTTGATCTCAGCGGGCTTGAGGCTTGCATCCTTCAGCGCCGCCTGGCACGGGCCGATGGTCCTCTGAATCAGATCGTCGACCAGGCTCTCGAGCTTCGCCCGCGTGAGCTTCATGGTCAGATGCTTCGGACCCGACTGGTCGGCGGTGATGAAGGGCAGGTTGATTTCGGTCTGCTGCGTCGACGACAGCTCGATCTTTGCCTTCTCGGCGGCCTCTTTCAGACGCTGCAGCGCCAGCTTGTCGGAGCGCAGGTCGATGCCGCTCTCTTTCTTGAACTCGCCGGCAAGGTAATCGACGATCCGCATGTCGAAGTCCTCACCACCGAGGAACGTGTCGCCGTTGGTCGACTTCACCTCGAACACACCGTCGCCTATCTCCAGCACCGAGACGTCGAACGTGCCGCCGCCCAGGTCATAGACGGCGATGGTCTGGCCTTCTTTCTTCTCGAGCCCGTAAGACAGCGCCGCAGCGGTCGGCTCGTTGATGATACGCAGTACTTCGAGGCCCGCGATCTTGCCGGCGTCCTTGGTCGCTTGGCGCTGGGCGTCGTTGAAATAGGCGGGCACGGTGATGACGGCCTGCTCGACCGTCTGGCCGAGATACGACTCAGCCGTCTCTTTCATCTTCTGCAGGATGTAGGCCGAGATTTGCGACGGCGAATATTTCTTGCCGTGGGACTCGACCCAGGCATCGCCGTTGTCGGCCTTCACCAGCTGGTAGGGGACGAGCTTCTGGTCCTTCGCCACCGTGGGATCCTCCCACCGGCGGCCGATCAGGCGCTTGATGGCGAAGAATGTGTTCTCGGGATTGGTGACGGCTTGGCGTTTGGCTGGCAGTCCGACGAGGACTTCGCCGTCGTCGGTGAACGCTACCATCGACGGCGTCGTGCGCATGCCCTCAGCATTCTCGATGACCTTGGGGTTCTTCCCCTCCATGACCGCGACACAGGAATTTGTCGTGCCGAGATCGATACCGATCACTTTCGCCATTGCGAGCCTCTCTTTCTGGCAAACCGTCCGGGCCCTGTAGAGGCACCCGGGATCATCTCACGCGCGTCGCATCTGGATTGGCGCGGGCCGGTCCCCATCGTTTCGCCGCACCCCGCCGACTCAAAGGCCGACGGCGCTCCGCGGTTATATAGGTGGCAACCCTATGAGCCGCAAGGAGAAGCGGGCCATGCGCTGGCGCCTGAAATTGAGATTTCACCCTACGCGCTTCCACGCTCCGATAAGGATTGGCGTTAAGCAATAATAGCGCCCATCGGCGCCAGCCTCGGCCATGTCCCGTTTGAAAGCCTCGGCGCGCGCCGTGTCGGCGATACCGAGTTCGGCAGCCGAGGCGAAAAGTCCTTGGTAAACGCCGATTAGCATTGCCGCCATCCGACTGAGCGGGAGATATTTGACCTCCGCCAGCGTGCCGTCGGGAACACCGATTCCGGCCGCCTCGAACTGCGCCGGCAATTGCCGCCCGGCCCGCAAATTGCGGCCATGGCCCCGGAACACTCCTTCGAACAGGCGGTTGAACTCGCCCATGGCAGGGCAAAGCGGCTCGACCGCGATGGCGCCGAAATCGAACTCTTGCGCCACCACCACGCCGCCCGGCTTGGTCCAGGCGAGCATTTTTTCCAGCACCGCCACCGGGTCCTGCATATGCATGAGAAACAGCCGGCAATAGGTGAGATCGAACGGTCCGCCCGCCACGCTGGTGGCCTCGAGTACATTGGCCTCCACGTGGGAGAATTCGGCGCCGCCTTGGGCTTTCAGGTCGGCCAGCGCCTGGGCGCCCAATTTGCCATCGATCTCCAGCCCCGTGATATGGCCCGATGCGCCCACCCGGTCGGCCATCAGCCGCATCACCGAGCCTGCCCCCGAGCCCACATCGAGGCAGGTCATGCCGGGGCCGAGGCCTGCCCGATCGAGCAGCGCCTCGGTGGCGCCCTGCCACATCGCCGCCTGCTCGCGCAGGCGCTTATATTCGTCAGCGTCTCGTGCGTGGATATAGCTGTCAGGATTGCTGGTCTGCGCTTGTGCCATTCATCCTCATCGCATAGGTCCTCAAGCGCCGCCGATGCGCTATGACGCGGACCGTAGGCCAGCAGTGAGGCGGAGCAAAGGTCGAGTGCAACATTATCCGCAATGGTTTGGCGCGCACGCACAAACCGCGCTGCTGGGCGCGATTAGGCAGATCATCGCGCAAGCGCCGCTCTACACGCCGACCATGCCGCGCACCGGCAAGCCCATGTCCGTGCGCATGACCAATGCCGGCCCCCTCGGCTGGGTGACAGATAAAGAGCGGGGCTATCGCTACCAGGCGACGCACCCGGTGACAGGCGCACCCTGGCCGGCTATCCCGCCAATGCTGCTCGATCTATGGGACGAGCTGGCCGGCTACCCGCATCCGCCCGAAGCCTGCCTCATCAACTATTATGCGGGTGCCGCCAAGATGGGCTTGCATCAGGACCGGGATGAGGAGGATTTCGCCGCGCCTGTGCTGTCCGTGTCGCTGGGCGACAGCGCGATCTTTCGCGTGGGCGGCACCACACGCCAGGATCCGACACAGAAATTCGAGCTCAAGTCGGGCGATGTCTTTGTGCTCGGCGGCACGGACCGGCTCAGCTTTCATGGCATCGACCGCGTGCTGCCTGGCACCTCCGATCTCCTGGACGAAGGCGGCCGCTTCAACCTCACCCTGCGGCGGGTGACGGAACCGAATTCAACTTAGACCCGGCTCAGTCGCCGCCGGCGGGAAAGTCGTCATTGGCCGGCCCGCCGGTCCCGAAGTCGTTGCCTGGCTTGGCTTGCGGCCCTGGCTTGGCGCCGCCTTTGGACACGGCCACCAGTGCCGGGCGCAAGCAGCGGTCGCCGATCATGTAGCCCGCCTGCATCACCTCGACCACGGTGCCTTCGGGCACGTCCGTGTTCGGCACCTCATACATCGCCTGCTGCGAGTTCGGGTCGAAGCGCTGGCCGAGCGGCTCGATGGTGGTGACGCCGTGGCGCTCCATCATATTGAGCAACTCCCGCTCGGTAAGCTCGACCCCTTCGAGGAAGCTTTGGAGCGCCGGGTCCTGGTCGGCCGCCTCGGCCGGCACGTGCTCGATGGCGCGCTTGAGATTGTCGCCGATGGTCAGAACGTCGCGGGCGAAGTTGGAGATGGCGTAGCGCGCCGTGTCGGCCTTCTCGCGCTCGGTGCGTCGGCGCAAATTCTCCATGTCCGCCATGGTGCGCAGCAGCTTGTCGCGCATTTCGGCATTCTCGCCGAGCAGCGTCTCGAGATCGGCGCCGACCTCGAGGGTCGCGTCGTCGCTGGCGTCTTGCGTCTCGGCCTTGGCAGAATCGGCAGGTTGCGCCTGATCCTCGTTGGCCTCACGCGGATCATTGGTGTCGTCGGGCATGCTCTAGCCTCGGCGATTGGGGTTCACTTAACATGTTCGGGGTATCAACCGGGAGCCGGCAAAAATCAAGGGACAAGCCGCCCGAGTAACCTTGCCGTGTAGTCAACCATGGGGATGATACGCCCGTAATTGAGGCGCGTCGGGCCGATGACGCCAAGCACGCCAACGATTTTCTGCTCGCTATCCTCGAACGGCGAGACGATGAGCGCCGAGCCTGACAGCGAGAACAGCTTGTTCTCCGAGCCGATGAAAATGCGCACGCCCTCGGCGCGCTCGGCCAGGCCGAGCAGCTGGATCAGGTCCTTCTTCGCGTCGAGATCCTCGAACAAGTGCCGCACCCGCTCCAAATCTTCCATCGCCTTGACGTCTTCCAGGAGATGCGCCCGGCCGCAGACGATGAGGCTCTGCCGATCGTTGCCGTCGCCCGACCAGGTGGCCAGCCCGTCGGTCACCACGCGCGCGGTCAGCTCGTCGAGTTGCGCGCGCCGCGCCTCGATCTCCGTCTCGATACGGGTGCGTGCGTCCGCCAGCGTCAGCCCGCCGATGCGTGCGTTGAGATAGTTCGTCGCCTCGGCGAGAGACGATAGCGGCAGCCCATCGGGCACCGAGACGATGCGGTTCTCGACATCGCCATCCTCGCTGACCAGAACCGCGAGCGCCTTGCCTTGACCGAGGCTGACGAACTCGACTTGCTTCAGTGTCTTGCTCTGCTTCTCGGCCAGCACCACGCCGGCGCAGCGCGACAGTCCCGACAGCATCTCGCCGGCTTCCGCCAAGAACTCCTCGACGCCGCGCCGCCGTCCGCCGGCCACCATCCGGCTCTCGATCTCATTGCGCTCGGCCTCGGTGATGTCGCCGATCTCGAGCAGGCCGTCGACGAACAGGCGCAAGCCCGTCTGGGTCGGCAGCCGGCCGGCGCTCGTATGCGGCGCATAGATGAGGCCGAGGCTTTCCAGGTCGGACATGACGTTGCGCACTGACGCCGGCGACAGCGTCATCGGCAGCGCCCGGCTCAAATTGCGTGAGCCGACCGGTTCGCCGGTCTGCAGATATGTCTCGACGACACGCTTGAAGATCTCGCGCGACCGCTCGTTGAGTTGGCGCAAGCCCACCGCGGCTTCGGCCGCGAGGATGTCTTTGACGTCGGGATGACCCATGTAAGGAAACTTAGGAGCCGCCCCGGTCCCCGTCAAACGCGCTCGCTGGTCTAGTTAAGAGGACCGAATTCCGGCGTGGCGGCCGCGATCAGCTCATCTGGCGCACCAAAATGGTCGAAGTAGCGGGTATTGATGGCCTCGACCGGCATAACGACGAAGACGTCGGTGGTGCCGAATTGGTGATCGATGACGGCGCCGTCGCCGACAAAAGCGCCGACCCGCAAATAACCCTTGATCAAGGGCGGCAGGGCTTTGAGCGCGGCGCGGGTGTTGACCACCTCGCGGGGCATCATGTTCATGTCTACGCGCAGGTGGTCGTGCGCCCGCACCCGCCAGTCCTCGGGCGCCAGCGAGTTGTGATAGAGGTAGCTCAAGGCCAGCGCGTGGGCGGCAGGATCCGTCCCCGGGAAGCTGGCGCAGCCGATCATCACGTCAGCCTGGTGCTCGCGCACATAGGACCAGACGCCTTGCCACAGGAGTTCGAGCGTCCGCCGGTTCCGATACGGCTTAAGCACGCAGGACCGTCCAAGCTCGATGAAGCTGTAGTCGGGCTTCGCCTGGATCAGCGGCGCGATGTCGTATTCGCCTTGCGTATAAAAGCCGTCATGCTGCTCGGCGACGTCTTGGCGCAGCACGCGATAGGTGCCCACCACTTGCGAGCGGCGCCAGCGCCCCTGCTTGGCGGGATCGCCGCCGTCGACCACGAGCAGATGATCGAAGATCGGGTCATAGCTATCCTCGTCGCGCCGCGACAGCATGGCGAGCGCGCCGGGAATGGCCGACATTTCTTCGTAAAATACTTTGTACCTGAGGCGCTGGGCGCGACGGATCTCGCTCTTCTTGCGGGCAAGCCGCACTTCGAGCTGACCGATGCGGCCAAAAACCTTTGGCGGCTGGAAACGGCCGCGAAGACCGGCAGCGGGGAATTTCCGCCGTCCCATGAACGGCAGACCGGCACCTTGGCCAGGCTTGAACGTCAGCCCTGGAAACATGGCCC
>Ga0307379_10007024_pt1 | contig 15361 bp, 8 predicted proteins | sample UN2MG_FD_202237 | JGI IMG/M metagenome (GOLD analysis project Ga0307379, IMG submission 202237) | Soil microbial communities from Risofladan, Vaasa, Finland - UN-2 | ecosystem: Environmental > Terrestrial > Soil > Coastal area > Acid sulfate soil | place: Finland: Risofladan, Vaasa | collected... | reverse complement strand
GTACTAACCGTAGATGAAACGTTTACTACTTGTAATGAATGCTTGGGTAGATGTTATGAATTAACAGATTGTCAAGGATTATTAGAAAATATTGTTACACATAGTAATTTATTATTATATGTAGGTCGAGTAATAAAGATATCAGGATGTCCTGACACCTGTTGGACAGTAACAGCGTTACCTGAATGTCCTCTTAATACAGTTAGCGTATCGCTTATAGCTGATTATGATGATTGCGTAAGCTGCTTGCCGGCTGAGGTTATAATTCCTTTACCACCTCTTGACATTAGGAATAGAACAGTTAAGCCAGGTTATGATACACCAGGTTGTACTCCAGAATATGTAGATAAGATTAGTTGTAAGTTTGCTGAAGCAATGTTTCAACATGCTGCTAGTAGAAGATACGGTATAGAATTTTGTTGTAATCAAGATTTGAATAAGTGGGCTATTAAGATGGAATTACTAGACTTGCGTATGATTTATGATCCTACTGCATGTGTAGCTGCAGAAGCATCACCGTGTTGTCCTCCGTGTAATGTAACGGCAATATTAGTCACATTTAATCCAATGACTTGTCCTGCGCCACGTAATGTAACAGCTACTATGCAAAATACGGGACCAACACCAATACCTAATTGTATTTCGGGTTATGCTGTTAATACAAATGATAAAATAACTAGAACAGTTGAGGCATTTCTTTGTGATGGTACTCCAATCACTATTGTAATAGGACCAAATCAACAATCACCTATTTATTGTATTAACTTAGATTTACCGATTACTACAGATGGTCCTGTGGAAACAGTAGCTGTTGGAATATGTAGTTAAAAGTAAAGATTAGAGATAGTTGTATATCTCAATAAAAATGATTATATTAATGTTGTAATGTAGAAAGTATGAAACCACTCAATCTAAATAAAGAAAGTTGTACTCCGATATCATCTAATTGTGTTATTTGGCAAGGTCCCGATTTAGAATGTATTGATTTATGCAAGGGAGATAGCGTATCAGATGTAGTTAATAAATTAGCTACTGAGTTATGTAATGTACTTACTACACTAAATATTGATACATATGATGTTTCATGTTTAAATCTAGGTGACTGCGGTCCTAAAGATTTTGCATCTTTAATTCAACTGCTTATTGCTAAGATTTGCGAGTTAGAGGGAATATCACCAACGTCACCGGGTACAACTAGCGGTTGTCCTGATTGTGTTGTTAATATAGCACCTTGTTTTTATTATACAAATCCAGTAGGTGATCAAGAAACTACAATGCAGTTATCAGATTATGTAGCTGCTATTGGTAATTACGTATGTACATTAGCTAGTCAAATTTCTACTATTAATAGTACATTGACTAGTTTTAACGGTAGAATAACAATTCTGGAAAATGCTCCAGCACCTACGTTTGCATTGCCTTTTTTAAATCCTGTTTGTGTTGCTACACCAGGTACACCGATAGAACTTGATTCAATGGTTACTTTATTAGAGCAGCAATTTTGTGAATTAAGAACAGCAACTGGTGATCCAAATGCATTATACCAAGCTTTGTTAGCGCAATGTGCTGGTTTAAATCAAGCACAACAATTACAAGGTGTTGGTCAAATGTCTACTATTCCTGGTTGGAATAGTACTGTAGCTAATGTAGCTCAAGGGTTTACTAATATGTGGTTGACTTTGTGTGACATTAGAGCTGCAGTAAAATCAATTCAAGATTCTTGTTGCACAGGAACTAGTTGTGATGATTTAGATATTACGATACAAGGTATATTAACTTCGCCGACAACGTTACAATTATATTTTACAGGAACAACGCCATCTGGTTTTGGTTCATGTACACCAAGTGGAACAGTGATTACGATTACAGATTCTTCTAATAATTCAATGACGACTACGGTACAAATATTACCTGTATTGAATAATCCAGCAGGTTTCCAAGTAAATTTATCTGGTACACCGATTAATACAGCAGAAAACTTAATCATTAGCGCTCCATTCTGTTTCACAGATGGTGTTAGTCAATGTGCTAAAACAGTTACTGATTTTGTAATAAATAATACATCGTGTCCTACAGTGAATTTAATACCTACACAAACGACAATTGATTTCACAGCAAATTATACAGGTGGTGCAGCAAGTATCGAAGTTAAATTATTTGACGGTACAGGTACTGTAGAATTATCTAATCAGGTTACTGCAGTAACAGGACCTACTCCAATAAGTGGAACTTTTGTAGGACTTAGTGCAGGTACTCAATATAAAGTAAGAATGGAAATAACACCTAGTGGTGCATCAGGAGCTTCGATTTGTCCTTTTGCTAACGTAACGACAGTTGCTTCGACGTGTTTACCTCCAACAGCTGTAGTAGCAGAAACAATTGTAATACCATAAGAAAAATGAGTTGTAATCATAAAATACCTTGCGGATGCGGTGATACTGGATTAACTACACCGACATCATGTAATACAGGGACTAACGAATGTCCTTCACCAGATTTGTGTCCAGAAACATTTTGTGCTGGATGCGTTGTATATTGTGGAGATAGCATCGTTGATTTAGGAATTAATCAGGGTGATCGTATGGATGTTATCCTACAGCGATTAGCTTTGTTTTTAACTAATCCTGGTTGCATCACACCAGTTAATACTGGAGCAATCACTGTATTGACAGTTACTACTGTTGGTGCTGGTTATACACCATCTAGTGTTATACCTAGTGTAGCTTTATTAGGTGGTGCAGGAGTGGGTGCTGAAGGAACTGTTACAACAGGCGTATCAGGTGAAGTATTGAGCGTAGTGATTACTAACGTTGGTTCTGGTTATTTAGAAGGAGATGTGCTGATTCCTGATTCAGGTACAGTAGGTGTCCCTTCATTAGCTGCAGCATTTACTGTATCCATTATGCCGTGTAGATCTATTTTAGGTTTACATAGTACATCTATCACAAGCAACACAATAAAATTAGCATGGTTGGCTGATGCTTCAGCTGTATCATACCAAACAGAATATAAAGTAGCAACAGCAGCTTCATGGTTATTAAACCCAGCTATCTCACCTAATGCAAATCCAGTAGATATCATTGGTGGTTTATTACCTAATACAGATTATCATGTTCGCATTAATAATATCTGTTCAGGAGGTGCTTGCTATTCAGTAACAATATTAATAAAAACCAAACCTTAAAATAAAATATTATGGCAATTGTACCAGGCGTATTAACAATAAATTGGACTAGTAATTATGTCGGTCCTCATAGAGTTTGCTACCGTATCGTAGGAGCTCCTTCTTATATATGTACTATACCGGGCGCAGGTCCTGGAACTGATCCTATTTGTCCAGGTAATGGCGGAGCTTGTACATATGATATCAACTTACTTGTAGACAATGAAACATGTGATCCTGTGGATTATGAAGGTTATGTACAAGCAGCTTGTGAAGATGTATCATCATTAGTCGGTAGAGTTACTTTTGCAGCACAATTTGTTCCTTCTCCAGCTTGTAAAAGATGGGCTGTTACTTGTGTTGATTCACCTATGGATGGTCTTACGATAGATACGCCTTTAAATGCCGGTTATACCTCAGGTTTTTATCCTGCATTACCTGTAATTGGTGGCGGCGGTACATTAGCTACAGTAGATGTTACTGTAACAGGTGGTGTTATAGATACTGTTGCAATTAACGTTGCTGGTAGTGGTTATACAGGATCAGGTACTGTAGATATTTCATCTATCCCATTTGCTCCTGGAATAGCAACAACAATAACAGTAGAACCTCTTGGTTGTACAGCGTTAGATGTATACGATTGTAATGATGCAACTACAGAAACCATTGCCCTTGGTGTAATTAAACCGGGTGAAGTATATGATATGTGTGGTTCTGTTGAGCCTACTGTACCTGTTGATTATACTATTGTAGAAAATGGAAATTGTTTATGTAACTGTACTGAAATAAATCTTACTGAAGATGGTGGTGGTACTGGTGATATTGATTACATCTATCTTGATTGTAATAGTGTTGCTGTAAGCGGTAATATTCCTACAGGTGGTTCGTTATCTACATGTATGGTAACTGGCTCACTAAGTTATGTTCTAAATGGTGATGCTGCGGCTACAGTAACAACAGGTGCTGCGTGTAGTGGAGAAACATAGAGTGACACTCTAACGATTGTCATGGTTTGTTGGTTTACTATGACTGACAAGAAAGCCTCGGGTACCTATTAGCCCGAGGTTTTCACTTTTGGTACAAACCACTTGTAAATCTCCAAAATTATGCCTATATTATACAAAGGACTTTTATGAATAAACCATACAACAAACCAGATTTAAATGCGCCGAGATTTAGACCGACTAGGACTACTGTCCTGAATCGTAAGCTATACGAAGAGTTCCTAGAGAAATATCCTAAGTATAGTCATGTTACCTTAGCTGAATTTAAAAAGATAATTGTTACCTTTAATGAGGAATTATATAAAGGTATTATTAATAATAGAGACGGTGTTGAATTACCTGAGAGCTTAGGTTTTATATTCTTGGGTACATGTAAGTCACCAAAGAAAAGAAATGTAGATATAGTTAAGTCAATTGAATCTGGAGTAGAAGTAGTACATCAAAACTGGGACTCAGATAATAATTTATTAAAGATTTTCTATACTAATCATACTAGCAAGTATCCATTACAGAATAAGCAGGTATGGTCATTCAAGGCGGTAAAGAAATTTAGACAGGCGGCATCCGTTGCTTATAAAGAGAACTGGCCAAAGTATATGACTGTTGAAGCTACCAGAAAGATTTCAACTATGTTTGCTAAATTACGTAAGAGAGATTATATCATGAAAAAAGTAAGTATTATTCCTGAAGGATATAACGAATTTAATTTGTAAACTATGGCAACTACAATAGGCGAAGCTACATCAAGGGTACGTAATGTACTGAAAGCAGTTAAGGAAGATGCGTTTATAACGGACAGATTTCTTTACAGCCTCATCCAAAAGTATTCCAAACTATTAATCCGACGACAGGAAGTTGCCGATAAGCTGATGCAATTTCATAATCTATTTGAGACATTGCCTTGTGTAGATTTAATTGAGGTGGATAGAATAGAAGCCTGCTGTATTGGAATTAAGACTGGTTGTACATTCCGTAGAACTAAAGATAAGCTACCTGCTTTTTTAGAAAATGCTAGAGGACCTGTTATTAGAGATGTTACTACTGTAGATGGTTCTCAATCATTAGAGCCAACCTATCCTATGTTATATACTAATATGACTAAGACTAGTGGTTGGAAATATAACAAGAAAAAATATTATTGGTATCAAGATGGTTATATTTACATTCCTGATGTGGAATGGGAGAGTATACGTATTGAAGCTATATTTGATGAAGATGTATCATCATTTAATTGTTCTACCGACGTAACCGATTGTAGACCTCAGCAAGAACGAGAAATGGGTATACCTGATTTCTTATTTGCTGAGATTGAACAAATGGCGTTAAAAGAAATATTAACTACTGGACAGATTCCATCTGATGGAGCCGATGACAGTCAAAATGCACTTAGATAATGTCGTACAATTATACACTCAAATATCGAACGTTTGACACATTGCTAGCTGATGCGCAAAGTGATTTCAAGAAGTATCAACTACAGAATTTAATCGATCCTCAAGATATGATTAAGGTAGCTAAGCGTGTAAATTATGACTTAGGGTTACGAATTAATCAAACTAAAGAAGTTGTTCTGGAGGTAGAGAAAGGACGTGTACGACTACCTAATAATTTTTATATACTCAACTTCGCATTGATGTGTGGTAGTTATGAAACAAAAACATATATGCCTCAAGGTACTCATGTTGAGGAACGTATTGTAGATACAGGTGTTGCATATCAAGTGGCACCACCAAACGTAATTGATGTTTGTCAAGATGAACCTGTGGCTAATCCGTGTGATCCATGTTTACAATGCGGAACGCCATGTTGTGATGGACCATGTCAACCTTGTTCAAGTTCTGCAATCTCATGTAACTTAAACTGCAAAGGGGAAACTATACAGTTAGTGCAGACATTAAGGTTTGAAACTAGAATATTCAAAGTATTACAGCCAATTAAATTATTACAAAATGAAGAAAGTATAGATTGTGATTGTCCAAACTTATATTGGAATTCACCACTTACTGGTTGGATTAAAGATGGTTGGTTGTATTTAAATTTTCAAACAGGTAAAGTTTATTTGAATTTTCAAGGAATGCTAGAAGATGATGACGGTAACATTCTTGTTCCTGATCATGATATGCTAAATGAATATTATGAATATGCATTAAAACAACGTATCTTAGAAAACTTGATAATGAATGATGAAGTGGTTAGTTCGGCTAAGATACAGTTAATTGAAGCTAGGTATAAGACGGCTCGTATTGCTGCTAAAAGTATTGTTAATACGCCTAATTTCGCTGAGTTAAAACAAATGTGGCAAGTAAATAGAAAAGCAATGTATAATAAGTACTATTCAATGTTTGCTAGTTACCGGTTAAATAGATAACAAATGGCTAAACGAAACGCACCAATAAGTATAGGTAGTACTGATCCTCATACATTTGATAAAGATCTTGTAGAAGATATATCAGGAAAAGGATTAGCATCTAATGTTTGGACACAAGCCCGTAATGCTACGCCTAATACTGCGCGTGGTGATTTGGGTGAATTAAGTAACGAACAATCAAATAGATTTTGTACAGCAGCGCCGTATACGATAAATGGATTAATTTATATAGATGGTGATCGTTGGGTAATTTGTTCTACTGATGATACCGATCATGAAATAGGATTGTTCATAGAATCATCATGTACATATACGCCTATTGTAAATGCTAGATGTTTAAACTTTTCAAAGTTACATTTGGTATTTGGTGTAGCAAAAGAGAATCATGATTGTACGTGGCAGATTTATTTTACCAGTGAAGGTAATCCAGACAGAACTTTAAATATTGATAATGTACCGTGGATTAAAAGTTGTACTACAGATGCTTTCGGATGTATAACATGTGTTGATACACCTGATTTAGATTGTGATGCAATTAGGTTAGCTCCATTAGTAAGCAATCCGTGCTTTACTGTACAACAGGGTCCACAAGGTGGTGAGCTTTTAAATGGTTCTTACTTCGTAGTAGGAGCTTATGTTGTAAATGAACAACGTGTAACTGATTACTCTGTACCGTCTAACGTACAAGCTTTATTTCACCATAGTGGTATTGCAGGTTCATTAGAGATTATTATAGATAACATGGATCCGAACTTTGAGGAGTTTGAATTAGTAGTTGTCGAGATAAGAAGCCTGAAGACATTAGCAAAAAAGATTGGTGTTTATAGTACTAAACAGCAACGTATTTCTATTGATATTATTGATGATAGATATCCGACAGTGGATTTAGGTGTATTGCCGTTACGTAATCCTATTACAGATAGCTCAGATGCAATATTCCGTAATGGTGATTATATGTTACGTACGGGACCAACCGATAAGTTTGATTTTAATTATCAGCCGTTAGCTAATCAGATAGTTACTGAATGGGTGTCCGTGCAGTATCCTGCAAATTATTATAGAAAGGGTGGTAATAAAACAAACTACTTGAGAGATGAAGTATATCCGTTCTTTGTACGTTGGGTATATGATACTGGGGATAAATCAGTTTCTTACCACATACCTGGTAGAGCACCACTACCTGTTGAACTAACACCTGTTAGTACAGATGCGTTACCAGATGAAATAGCTAATGGATTAAATAAGAAATGGCGTGTAGAAAATACAGCTAGTGTAACATCATATGCTCAATCAACTTTACCTGACGGTGGAGTGATTGTAGGAAAAGGTAAGATGGCTTATTGGGAATCTAGTGAAAGATATGATGATAATACACCTGAGATATGGAATGCTAGTTCTAATCCTATTTGGGGTTCGGTTAATCCAGACCATGATTTATGTAATAGAAATATAAGACACCACAGATTTCCAGATAATACGAAAGGTTACGATGGCGCAGGCTCTTGGATAACCAATCACTATAATGGTGATGGCAGTCAGATACGTGTAATGGGTGTTCAATTTAGTAATATCAAACCGCCGTTAAATAATGATGGTACGCCAATAACTAATATAGTTGGTTATGAAATATTAAGAGGTACTCGTGAAGGTAACAAATCTATTGTTGCTAAGGGTATGATTAATAATATGCGTAGAACATTGTTATCGGGTAGTACTACAAACAGATCTGGGTTATATCCTAATTATCCATACAATCCAGTAGGGACTGACCAGTTTATCGATTTGTTACCGGGTGTACCTAATTCACAAGTGAGTCAACAACACTTTACATTTCATTCACCTGATACAGCATTTAGAGATCCATTTTTATCAGCTAAGGAATTAGCGTTATATGGTGAGCTAGTTGGTATAGCTGAAGGTAAGTTTGAATATCCAGCTGGTCATCCAAAACATAAACTGATAACAAACCTATCGTTTTTTGTAGCGTTAGTTGGTGGTATAGGTTATGCCTTAATCAAGAAGAATGGTAAGTTACAAACCACTAAGGTTGAACCTCGTGTTCTAAATATGGGTAGTAGTGAATTTGCTGCAATAGGTGGTTTAAGTAATGGATTTTTATGGGGAGCTTCGCCTGCTTTCGGCACAGGAACCGGTATGGGTGTTACTGTTCCTATTTATCCTGCAGTTACTCAGGGAACTATTGTAGGTGGTATGGCGGCAGGTTCAGCTGCACAATTGATAAATAAACAAGCAGGTGGTTTTATTGCTACCGCTTTGTTAGGATTAGGACCAGCTACTTATTTTGCAGCTTTAAATACTAAAATAAATGGTGGTACGGTAGCTTCTACACCGGGTATGATGGGTGGATACACCACAGAAACTGTAGATGGCGGTACCGATAGACAAATGCCTAGTATAATTAGCGTTGTAAATGGAGCATTGGATTTTGCAATAGCTGTATCAGAAGGTGGTGAAACAGTGTTGCGTTTAATTAAAGCACTGTCTACATCTAACCAATATGCATTACAATATCAATCGCATTGTTTTTATAACTTATTTGGTTCAGATACAGTAGGCAATCGAAGAAAGGCAATAAATGAAGCTATCTATCTGGATCCTGATTTACAAGATTTTGGAACAGCTTGGCGAATTAATAATTTATATAGAAGTAGAACAGTAGCCTTGGAAACAGGTGCTCCTGTAAATTATACAAATACTACAGATAGTACGCAAGTTACAGTAAATGATGCTATAAATTTATTTGGGTTAAATTCATCTAAACCAACCGAGATATCATTTCCTACACAAGCTGCTAGTCACTATGTAGGTTTAAAACAAAGGTTACTTAATCAGTATGGACAGATAGAAGGTATAATTCAAGTACCTGTTTCATCATGTATGACACCAATTACACAAAGTACATCTGATGTATTATTTGGTGGAGATACTTATATTGGACGATATACTGAAAAAAATACGATGTTCTTTTGGTATAACTGGCTTAATGGGCAACCAGATTATGCTGAGTTAAATTATCAAGATTATCAGATGGTTGGTCATCCTAAATATTTTGCCAACTTTGAAGAGTTTGATTTTAATGAATTCTTTGGACAGATTGTAAATAATTTACTTTCGCCAAGTTCATGGGCTACTTTCCTACCTTCAGGTAGACATAATTTAGACGGTGCTGGTGGTGGATTCTGGATTAAGAATTCAGAATATTTTCATTTGTTTAATTCAGGTGTACGTGATTTCTTTGTAGAGTCTGAAATAAATATTGACTTCAGAGATTGGGGTGATGCTGATTCTGAACGTCATTATGACCCATACGGATATAGTGACTTAAGATCATTGTTTAATACAGGGATTATTAAATCAGGTAACTATTATAAATACGACTATAGCTTAAGTATTGCTAGGCTGTATACTAATGTAACTAGTTGGGGTAATACACATAAACGAAGTTATGATCCTACTGTAGCTGAGGAATGTTTTACATATAGACCGAACCGAGTACAATATTCCTTACAACAAAACTTAGAGAATACAAAAGACTATTGGCGAATATTCTTACCTAATAATTATAAAGACTTCAAGAGTCGTATAACGGCTATCAAGCCTGTTAATAAGAATGGAGCGTTAATCTTATTTGAGAACGAAAGTCCTGTTGAATTCAAAGGTGTTGATACATTACAAACAGATGGTGGAACTAAGATTACTATCGGTGACGGTGGTTTGTTTTCTCAGCCGCTTCAGAATGTATTGAATACCGATGACTCATATGAATATGGTTCATGTCAAAATAGACTGAGTGTTGTTAATACAGCGTCAGGTATATTCTGGATGAGTCAAAACCAAGGTAAGATATTCCAGATACAGAACGGTATTAAAGAAATATCTGCATTTGATAACAAGTGGTGGTTAGCTACATATTTACCGTATATGCTAACTAAGGATTTTCCTGACTTTACGCTAACGGATAATCCTGTTGCAGGTATTGGTTGCCAAAGTATTTACGATAATGAAGCTCAGCTGATTTATTTCTGTAAGAAAGATTATTTTGTTAGACGAGATATTGCAGATACAGTAACTTATGTTAGTGGTGATGACTTTTTGGTAAATGGTTTCTTACCTATTAAGCTAGGTGATCCTGCATACTTTCAAGATGCGAGTTGGACAATTAGTTATGACCCTAAAACAGAGGGTTGGATTAGTTATCATGACTGGCATCCAAATTTAGTAATGCCTGGTAAAACTAATTTCTTAACTATATCTGATAAAGGTATATGGCGACATAATGATAACTGTCAAAGCTATTGTAACTATTATGGTATAGATTATCCATTCGAAGTTGAATATGCTTGTGTAACCCCTAACGTGGTTAATACGTTAAGGAGTGTAGAGTATTTCATGGAAGCGTATAAATATGATACTAACTGCTATGATAGATTCCACGTTCTTGATTTTAACTTTGATGAAGCTATAATTTATAATAGTGAGCAATGCTCGGGATTATTGCGATTAAATCTTTCTCCTAAAAATAATGCACCAGAAATTGTGACTTATCCAAGGATAAATCCGAATTTTATTGATATATTATATAACAAGGTAGAACAGAAATATCGATTCAATCAATTCTGGGATATCACAGATAATAGAGGAGAGTTTAACGCGGCGGCTGAACGAATGATCTTTAATACGGAAGCAAATGGTTACATACGAAATTTGAATCCAAATAATTTAGATTATAATAAGTTTCAGACAGAACGAAAAAAGTTTAGACACTTTAAGAATACAGTGTTATTGAGACGTAGAGTATGTGGTAATAGAAATATGTTGGTGTCAATAGCAAATAATAAAAATTTAATGTCACCTAGATAATGTACAATAAGGGTAAAATAAAAGTAGAACCGACCAGTAAGAAAGACTCTTCGCCGTGGAGCAAAGATATTCTGGTAGATCCTGCTGGTCAATGGAAATTCCCAGGTCAAGTGACTAAGATTCCTTCTAATAGAATTACCATGCGTAATGTACCTTATCCTGTTATGGGTATAGACAACTTAGGTAATCAACAAATGATGATGCCTGAAGGTGAATATCAGTTTCCCGGTAATATGGTTACTGAGTATCCGATGATGCAAGATGGTGGTGAATTAGCTTATGGACAACCTAAGATGGAACAGTTCGATACATCATTTGCTAAAAATTTAAGATCCGCTATAAAGAAATACAATGCAAAGAATAAAACAAATAATCCTGATATTGAAACGGAAGAGGTTATCACAGGATATCAACAACAATGGAATGGTGCAAAATGGGTACAGACACCCGTCATTGAGTCTATTCCACATAGGTCTATAAATAAAAAACAAACTACTATGCGATTACCAAATGGATACCATGTAATGCCTGATGGCTCATTAATGTCAGATGAAGAATATAGATGCGGTGGCGGAATTCGCCATATGCAATCTGGTGGTGAAGGTCGTGCTTCGTACGATCCTGCTACTGGAAATTATATAGCTCCTGACTTACCTACATTTAATATGGTAGACAACGGGCCTTATTTACGTAATGCTATGGCAGATACGCAAAGTACGTTTGCGCGTAATGCTATGCGTGCAATGAGTGCTCCTCAGATGGCTGCTATGGAATTAGTTACAGGTAAGCAACAATATCCATCAGAAGCTTGGGGTTATGATAATCCGCAAGGCTTTTGGCAAAATGCCGCTAACATAGGAATGGACATGGTGTTGGATCCAAGTAATTTAGCTGGAGGTGCTAATATCATACGTGGTGGATTAATGAAAGGAGGCGTTAAAACAGCTAAAGCAGGTGCTAAAAAATTAGCTAAAGAAACTGCGCAAGGATTGGATGATATCAACTATAATGAATTGATGTCTCAATTTGCTGAACAAGTTGCTTTACGAGATAACGGTATGCCACAACATGTATATAATAAAATGAATGCTGCAATGATCAATAAGTTAAATCGTAATATACCGATGAATAACTTTATGATAAATAAAGCAGCTGGTCAGATAGGTGCTGCTGAAATAATTCCTGATAGAATTGCTCATTTGAATTTACTTAAAGATGCTGATTTAAGCAGACGAATAGGTTTAGAAGGATTTTCTGATCCAAATATGCAAGCGATCAATGAGTTAGATTTAACAAAACCATTCAAAGCAATAAATGCAGTAAATCTTAGACACTTACCGTTAATCCCAAACCAATTCGGTGGTACAGCTAATGCGCCACAAAACGCAACTATCGATAGCATAGGTCAAACAAAAACCAATGTGATGAAGAATTACTTGTCTGCTAATCTATATGGTTCGTTGTTATCGCAAGAAGAACAACGTTTAAATAATGAAATACAACAATATCTGCAAGATGGTGGTTCTACTTATGATCCTAATATGTATAATCAAATGGGTTATGCTAATGCAATCAGTGCTACTAGAAAACAACATAGTAAAGATAGAGGAGCTTTTTGGAATGCTTTAGAGGATGTAGCTGCTTCATATGGACAACCGCAGGTAGGTCAGCCTATGCAACAAAATATTCAGCAACCGATTGATTCCTTTACCCCGAACACGAATGCTATTCCTAATCAAGGATTTGGTAGTAATCAACCAGATACCTTTGGAAGAAATGTAGATAGATCATTTGGTCAAAACGCACCTGTTCAACGAAATCCGTTTATGCAAGGTGGTGGTCAAAATAATGCAGTTCCTGATTTCTATACAATGAATCAACAAGAAGTTGCTAGACAACAACAAATGGGTAATGTAGCCAATCAATATGGTATTAAAGGTCCTTTAAGACAACAATCAGAAACACCATGGTATACTAAAGCTATAAATAAATTTAATGAATTTGATAATTCAATAGGCTCTGCACCAGCAGAACCTACAGTAGGTAATTGGTATGATCCTGTTGTTGGTATGTTTGATGCATGGGAAAATTCAATAGGTTCTACACCTCCTCCTGCGGCACCTGTTAATAAATTTGTTGCACAGCAGGCTGTATCACAACCTGTGCGAGATCCTAATATCGGAGCACCTAAAGTTGCTGCGCCAGTTAAGGTAACTAGTTCAGTACCAGTAGCTATACAAAAGAAAGCTACTGAATCTACAGTAGGTAAAACTCCAGCTGAGGTAAAAGAAATAGAAGCTGCTAAAAAAGAAGTGGCTAATGCACCCGTTGTTACCACACAGGAACCAGCTAAGCAACGTGGTAATGTAACAAAAGATGATGTTGCAACGGCAAGTACTAACAAGACTAATGCTAGTACTACGGTTAATACTAATCAAGCTTATTATCCAGGTTATGGTGGTGGAAGATTTAAGATGAAAGGCGTAGATCCTACTACAGGAAAACGATTTAAAATTAAATACGATACTGCTCAATCACCTAGAGATTTTTATGGTGGACGTGGTCCAAGAGTTGTTAAATATGATATTTACAATAATCCAGTATATGCTCAATCGGATGTTCAACAAAATGCAAATGCATCGGCTAATGCAGCTAACCAAGATGTAACAGTACCTTACACTCAACCATATGAATTATCTGATTATCAAATTAATCCTAACAACAAACCAGTATATCCACAACAAAACCAAGGGCAGATGATGTATCCAGGTTCTGGTGTAATGAAAAACATGCCAGATCCGTATGTAGAATTTCGTAATCAAGAACCTATGGTAGATGCATCTGCATTACAAGTTAGTCCTGAAGTAGGTCAGTTTTCTAATTTTAGACGAGAAACCCCAACTAGGGATAGGAATGATAGACGTTTTCAAAAACAAGTAGAACGTGATATACGACGTGGGTTTCAAGGTGGTGGTCAATTTGATATGAATGGTTTGGATAATGCTCCATCTAACTTCGATCCTAGTTTTACTAGTACGGCTAATGTAGGTGACAGTGCTTATGCATCAGGTCCTGAATCAGGTTCCTATGTAAATGAACAAGGTCAACTTGTTACTTACGGTAATCAAAATCAGCAACCTGATATGAAAGCTAAATGGAAAGGAAATGGACAAGGTATGAATCAATGGGCTCCTATGTTAATACCTGGTGTTAATATGATATCTAGCATATTCGAACAAGGTGATGTTGCTGCGAATGAAGCACGTCTTCAGGATTTGAAGCAAGCGAGTAATTCCTTTACTCCGAATCAAGGAATGAATAGAGGAAAGAATACGGCAAATACTGGATACTTTGACCCATACAATCAAACACCTGTACAGTTTGCTGGTAATAATCAAGGTATGATTAATTCATCTAATGTATATGCTCAATACGGTGGTCCTCAAACAATGGTTCAAGATAATACGAGAACATTGCCTCCAGACCTTAGCCGTGCTTATGAAGTAGATCCTACGGATGTTAGCTATAGACAAACGGATAATCGACAAAGTTATTATGGTAATCCTCATGATCTGGCGGATAATGAAAATCTTTTAGAACTATCTAAAGCAATTAATGAATGGTCTGATAATAGAACTAATGTACAACAAAATAAAGAACAGATTGCTGAATTTAATGCGAGAATGTTACCAGAAGTTAGAAGTAGATATTATAGAGAAAAACAAAAAACTTTTATGCATAGTCCACAAGGTTTAATTAAAAATGAACAATGGATACCACAATACAAAGCTCCTCTATTTCCAGATCATCAACCTTTTCGATATCAAATCGGAGATTTTCAATATCAAATGGGTGGTGAATATGATTTAACAGAAGAAGAAATAGCAGATATTATTGCTGCGGGTGGTCAAATACAATACTTATAGTTATGAAGAAAGTTAAAAT
>Ga0307379_10007022_pt1 | contig 15363 bp, 16 predicted proteins | sample UN2MG_FD_202237 | JGI IMG/M metagenome (GOLD analysis project Ga0307379, IMG submission 202237) | Soil microbial communities from Risofladan, Vaasa, Finland - UN-2 | ecosystem: Environmental > Terrestrial > Soil > Coastal area > Acid sulfate soil | place: Finland: Risofladan, Vaasa | collected... | reverse complement strand
CGGTTAAAAAGGGGGCTTCTGTTTCGGCTGGCCAGGTGGTTGCTAAAGGAAAGAGAGCGGTTGTCAAAAGGATTGATTTGGTGAAAACTTTGGGAGTAGCCCCCAAAAAGGTCCTGGACGTCCTGGTTAAAAGCCTGGGAAGCGAAGTTGCCAAAGGGGAAGTGATTGCCAAAACAAAGACCTTTTTGAAAACAAAAGAGCTGGTTTCCCCAATTGCCGGCGTTTTGGAATCCCTTAGTGAAACTGGGGTTTTAAAAATTAAAATGGTCGAGGATGAATTTGAGGTGAAAGCTCCCTTGGCAGGCAAGATTATCGTGGTCGGGGAGGGTCGGGTTGAGGTCTCTTTTGCCGCCAGAAAAATTGCTGGCATCTGGGGAGCAGGCGGGGAGGCCTTTGGAATCTTGGCTACCCTTGGTTCGCCTCAAAAAGAAGTTACCGTTTTTGATCTGAAGGAAAGCTTTAAGGAAAAAATCGTGGCTTTTTCGGGAAAGTTAACCCATGGGTTTTGGCATAAGGCTGTCAGCTGCGGGGTGGCGGGCCTTGTTTGCGGCAGCCTTCCCAATGAAGAGTTTGGAGCAAAGCTTGAGGGAGACTCCCTTTTGGTTCCCGGAGGCCAAGAAGAGCTGGTTTTGCCTCTGGTAGTGGCCGGAAGTGGCCAAGAAGGGCCAATTAAAGATGAAATTTGGCAGATGCTGATCAGAAGTCAAGAAAAGACGGTGGTTATAAAAGGCAAGGAAAAAAGTCTTTTGGTGCCCAAATGAAGTTTAATCTTCGCCAAGTAAGAATAGCGGTTTTAATGATTGGCCTGCTTCTCCTTGCGGGGGGAAGCGGTTATCTTTTGGGTAAAAATCAAGTCAGGCTCAACTGGGAAAATTACCAACCTCAGGTAACGATTGAAAGAAGAGTTCCTTCCCAAAACCAAGACGTTGACTTTGTTCTTTTTTGGCAGGTTTGGGACAAGCTTTCCTCTTCTTATCTTGACAAATCCGCTCTTTCACCAGCCAAAATGGTTTACGGGGCCATTCAGGGAATGGTGGCCTCCTTGGAGGATCCCTACACGGTTTTTTTGCCGCCTGAGGAGCAAAAGCAGTCTCGGGAGGATCTTCAAGGTTCTTTTGAAGGGGTGGGAATTCAGCTTGGTTATCAGAACGGCAATTTAGCGGTCATGGCCCCTCTTTCAGGCATGCCGGCGGAAAAGGCAGGAGTAAAAGCCGGGGATTTGATTTTAAAAATTGAAGACCAGGATACCGTGGGGATTAGTCTGCCCGAGGCCGTTAAGCTGATTCGTGGCCCCAGAGGGAGTCAAATCAGCTTAACCCTTCAACATGAAGGTAAGGAAGAGACTTATCAGGCTGTGATTGTCAGGGACACGATTCTTGTTCCCAGTGTTGAGGTGGAATTTAAAGAATTCCAGGGCAAACAAGTGGCCCATCTTAAGCTGACGCGCTTTGGGGAGAGAACCGATCAGGAATGGCAAGAGTCGGTGAACAAGATTTTGGCCGCTTCTCCGAAAATGGCTGGGGTGGTGCTTGATCTGCGCAACAATCCCGGCGGCTATCTTTCAGGCTCGGTTTTTATTGGTTCGGAATTTTTAACAAGCGGGGTGATTGTTCAGCAGGAGGGAGCCGATGGCCGGCGGGAAACTTTTAGCGTTAATCGTCGGGGGAGGCTTTTAGAGATCCCTTTGGTGGTTTTGGTTAACAAGGGAAGTGCCTCAGCCAGTGAGATCGTGGCCGGAGCTCTTTCCGATTATGACCGGGCCAAAATTGTTGGCGAGAAAACCTTTGGCAAGGGGACGATTCAGGAGGCAGAGGATTTGCCAGGAGGGACCGGCCTTCATATCACCACCGCCCGCTGGCTTTTACCCTCCGGGGAATCAATTGATAAGGAAGGGGTTGTGCCTGACTTCGAGATTAAGCTTGATCCAGAAAAGGCTGATGAGGATTCCCAACTTGAAAAGGCAATGGAATTATTGGTAGAATGATCAACGATGAAAAGAACCAGAAACTGTTTTTTAATTGGAGCGGGGCTGATCGTGGTCCTGGTTTCGGTTTTGGGCGGGGCCGTTTCTGATCGGCTTTTTGGCTACCGGGTTTTAGATCGTTTTTTCCCCAGGCAGGCAACCTCTTTTCGGCTGCCCGCCACCGAAACCCAGCGGATTTTGCGAGAAGAATCGGTGGTGATTAATGTTGCCGAAAAAGTCAGCCCATCGGTGGTTACCATTGGCCTTGAGAAAACAACCAGCGTAGTTGAGCCTTTCCTTCTTACCCCCTTTGGTTTTGATATCTCACCCCAGCAAAGACAGGAGACAATTGAGCAGGATATTGCCACCGGGTTTATCATTGCCGCTGAGGGATTGATTGTGACCAACAAGCACGTGGTGGCTGACACCCAGGCTGCCTACAAGATTATTACCAAAGACGACCAGGCTTACGAGGTTGAGAAAATCTACCGAGATCCGGTTAATGACCTGGCGATTTTAAAGATCGAGGCTGCCGGTCTTGTGCCGGTGGAGATGGGGGACTCTGGCCAACTGAAGGTGGGCCAGTTCGTGGTGGCCATCGGCACGGCTTTGGGCGAATTTCGCCATACCGTGACCACCGGGGTAATTTCTGGTTTGGGACGAGGGATTACTGCTGGTTCCCCTTTTGAGGGGTATGTTGAGCGGATTGACAATGTTATCCAGACCGACGCGGCCATTAGTCCGGGCAACTCAGGCGGCCCGCTTTTGAATTCTGTCGGCCAGGTGATCGGGGTCAACGTGGCCATTGCTGCGGCTGGGGAAAACATCGGCTTTGCCATTCCAATTAACATCGTTAAAGAGTCGATTGAGAATTTTAACCAGACCGGCCAGTTTTCTCGGCCTTTTCTTGGTGTTCGTTACCGGATGATTGGCCAGGATTTGGCCTTAATGAATGAGGTTCCCCAAGGCGCTTATATTGTTGAGGTGATTGAAGGTTCGGCTGCGGCTAAAGCAGGGATTAGACCGGGAGATATTATTATCAGGTTTGATGGCCAGGCGGTTCGGGAAGAAGAAGGGGGTTTGGCAGAATTAATCAACACCAAAAAAGTCGAGGACCGGATTGAGCTTGTTCTTTCCCGTGACGGTCAGGAAATTGGTGCTTCGGTAATTTTGGAAGAGTTTGAAGGATAGATTTTCCCCTTATATTTTCTCTTTATTTGGCCGGAGTGATTTTTTTGCTATTTTGGAAGCAAAACTGCCTTTTAGCCTAGTTTCTTCTCCAGAACCTTAATCACTGGTCCGAGCTTGCCGTTGATGATCTGATCAAGATTTTTCCAGGATTTTTTCAGCCGGTGGTCGGTTACCCGGTTTTGGGGGAAGTTATAGGTTCTGATCTTTTCGGCCCGCATTCCTCGGCCAACAGCTTCCCGGCGAAGACTGGTTAAGGCATCTTGTTTTTTTTCCTGTTCCCTTTGCCAGAGTTTTGAACGCAAAAGATCAAGAGCAATTTTGCGGTTCTGCTCCTGGGTGCGCTCCTGCTGGCAGGAGACGGTGATGCCTGTGGGTTGATGGATGATTCGGACAGCCGAGGAGACTTTTTGGACGTTTTGGCCCCCTTGGGTAGAGGCGCGGAAAAATTGCCAGGAGAGATTTTTGGGGTCAACCTTAATTTCGCCTTCGGGAATTTCCGGTAAAACAGCCACCGTAGCGGTTGAGGTGTGAATCCGGCCATACCGTTCCGTGGTGGGAGTCCTTTGGACCCGGTGAACGCCAGCCTCATGTTTTAGCTGATTGAGAACATCTGGGCCGCTGATTCTTAAAACCCCCAGATCAAGGGCTTGGACACTAAATCTCTGGAAGTTGGCGTAGCGGGTGTACATTCGGGCTAAATCATCAGCCCAGATTTTGGCTTCATCACCGCCAGCCGCGGGGCGGATTTCTAAAATGGCGCTATTTTCTTTCATTTTCAATGGGTGATCAATTAGGTGGTTGCCGGGTCGTTATTTAGCTTGCTTTTTAAGCATCTCTCTTAAGGTTTTGGGCCGCCTCTTCTCTTCTTCTTTTTCCTGATCTATTTTAAGCCTTCTTTTGTCTTTTTTCTTAACATACTCTTTTCCGGCCCCGGCTTTTTGTCTAGCCTGGAACTTTTCCACCCGGCCTTGGGCGTCAACATACCTCATTTCCCCAGTAAAAAAGGGATGGCAGGCAGCACAGATTTCCACTTCAATTGAAGGAGAGGTTGAACCGGTGGTAAAAGAGGCCCCGCAGGTACAACTTACCTTGGCATTAGGATAATACTTTGGATGAATAACAGTCTTCATACAAGGGTGATTTTATCATTTTTTCTTTTTTATGGCAAGACGCTGGGGTCGGTATTCAGTTAAAAAGACACCCAGACCGATAATGCCGGCCCCCAAAAGAAAGAGTGGGGTGATCTTCTCACCCAGCCATAAAATGGCTATCGGGGCGGCAAAAATGGGTTTCAGGTAGTCAAAGATGGTTGCTTCCGAGGCTTCAATTAGGGAATAGCCCAGATGATAGGTAAAGTAGGCGATCACCGAAGAAAAAAGGGTCATATAAATGATGCCTGGCAGAGCTGAAGGGTTGATAGCCAGGGGTAAACTGGTGGTTAATTGCTCCCAGGCAAAAACAGGGGTGATGGTTACCAGGCCGGCAAAAAAACCAAGGGCGGTTAGAACCAGGGGATCAGCCTTCTCTTGGAATTCAAATCGGCGGACTAAAAGACAATAGGCAGCAAAAACCATGGCCGAGCCGGCGATCAGGAGATTACCGTAAATGTTTTTAAAAGCAAAGACATTGCCTTCCAAAACAGGCTGGATAACAACAATGATACTGCCCAAAAAAGCGGTTGCTGAACCGATCTTTTCCATACGGGTAATTTTTTCTTTTAAGAAAAGAGCTCCGCCGACAACGACTACCAGAGGGGCCAAAGAGAAAATCAGCGCCCCGTCAATGGCGGTGGTGTATTGGTAGCCAAAAAACAAAAGTCCCAAAGAGAGAGTTGTTCCTAGAAAACCTAAAAGAGAGAGTTGGCAGATTTTTTCCAAGGTCAGCTTTATCTTTTTCTTTCTTTGGTAAAGAAGAAAAATGGGCAGAAAAATCAGGCTGGTTAAGAGAAAGCGCCAGAATAAAAAGGGAACGGGTGAAATGAAATCAAGGGTATATTTGATTACCGGGGAGGCAATGCCCCAGATAACAGCCGTGACTAGCAGGGCAAGGTAGGCTTTAACACGTGGACGAGTCATTAATTTGGGTTTATTTTCTGGATAACTTTCTCTGGGGAAAGTGATTCTTGTTTGCCGGTTTTGAGGTTTTTTAACCCCGCCAGCTTGGCCTTAACTTCATCCGGACCGATAATCACCGCGTAGGGGATGCCCTTTTTATCCGCATATTTTAGCTGTTTGTCAAGCCTTGTTTCAGGCTCAAGAAAAAGTTCTGCAGGAATCCCTTTTTCTCTTAATCTGCCAACCATCTCAATTGAGTTTTCCAGATACCTGGAGGAGAAGACGGTTACCAAAACCCGGGTAGGAGTAGGGGAAAGGTCGGGCCAAAGCTTAAGTTCTCTGATGACATCAATGATTCTTTCAAGGCCGATGGTCGTGCCTGTAGCCGGAATACTTTTACCGGTGAATTGGCCGATTAAGTTATCCCACCGTCCGCCTCCGGTTAGGCTGCCGATTTTAGGCTTGGTGACCACGGTTTCATAAATGGCGCCGGTGTAGTAGTCAAGGCCGCGGACCAGAGTTGGTTCAAATTGGCAGAAATCTTGGGGAATTCCATACCCTTTAAGGTAGCCAAAAATCTCCTCTAGCTCTTGGTTGGGTTTTAATTTGGGCAGTTCTTTAAAGATCTGGCTGATAGTTTCCGGTTTTAGCCCTTTTCTTTTAAGCTCCTGCTCAACCGCTGCTTGGCCTTGTTTTTCCAATTTGTCAATTGACTGAAGAGTAGTCAAGATTTTTTCCTTGGGAAGGCTTGCCTTTTCCATCAGGGAAAAAAGAACCTGGCGGGAATTGATTTTGGTAACAAATTTTTTAAACCTTAATTTTTTAAAAAGGGCATAGATTAAGCTAATGATTTCGGCATCCGCCAAGGGTGAGCTAATCCCAATGGTGTCAATGTCGCATTGCCAGAACTCCCGGTAACGGCCCTTTTGGGGTTTTTCGGCCCGGTAAGCAAGCTGCATTTGGTAGCGTTTAAAAGGCAAGGGAATGTTTTTATATTGGGCCATTACCCGGGCGGTGGGGACAGTCAGATCATAGCGGAGGCCCACTTGGCGTCCGCCCCGATCTCGGAAAAGATAAACAAGCCTGTCTGCTTCCTTCCCATATTTTCCTAAAAGGGTTTCAGCGTATTCAAGGGTAGGGGTTTCCAAAGGCTCAAAGCCGAAGGATTCAAAGACTTCTCTGCAGAGACTGATCACCTTTTGCCGAAGAGCCATCTCTTCGGGCAAAAAGTCCCGAAAGCCTTTTAAAGTTTGAGATTTGATTTTTGCCATCTTGTCTTGCTTTTAATATAACACCTTAAATTATTTTTTGAAAGCAAACTTAGTTGAAATGGATATAAAAAAGCCAGCCTCTTGGCTGGTTTTAGGCAAATCTCTTTTTTTCTAGGACCAAAACCAGCCGCGATTACTCGCGGTTATGGTTAAGGTTTTCTCTAGCAAGAGAAAAGATCATGCTATAGGCCTTTATAGCAGAGACGGGGTTTTTTGTCAAGCGATTATTCTTCAGGGGTTTCTTCGGTTTCGGTGGGAGTTGGTGTTGGTTCAAGCTGTTCGGTGAAGCTGGCCAAGCTGTAAATTAGGCTGGCGGTAAGTTCGTTTTTATCACCTGTTTGGGTGCCGATAGCCACCACCCGATCACCTAAGGAGAAATCATCAAAATCGGCTTCTTCGATTTCGTTCTCAACCTTTTTGGTCAGGTCGGTTTTGGTGGTGGTGATTACTTCCCAGACGGTTTCGCTTTGGACATATTTGACAAAAATGATCTCTTCTTCCTCGTCAATCTTGTCTATTTCTCCGAAAACAACCGTTTTTTCCGGGGCGGCTTTTTTGATTTCTTCAACCACGACCCGGCGGGCATCAAGAATCTCATCCGGCCTTAAATAGCCCATACAAATCAGGTCGGTGCCGATTTCCAGGCCCTCAAAGGTAATTGTTTTCCCCTGGCTGATGATGGCCGCATCAGTGGCTACCTGAGCCCGGTGTTCACCCAGGCGGGTGGTTAAAACAAGGGTGTTGTTGAAAACTTCCGCCAGCTCACCTACCAGGGCTCGTTTTTCGCCGGCCTTAGCCGCTTCCACTTTTTCCCTGACTTTTTCCTTGACCGCATCGCGGATTTCCTCAACTTCCTCATTGGCCGTAGGTGTGGCTTCAGGGGATTGAGCCCCAGCTTTTGTTTTTAAGAGAGAAAAAGAGAGGACCAGGAAAAGAGAAAGGCCTAAGATGAGGCTTTTTGTTTTGAAGGTTTGTTTTTGACAGACTGGTTTCATATCTCTGCGGTTGAATAGACCACGGTTAAAGTTTGGCTGGTTTCATTGCCCTCATTATCATAGGCGGAGATTTCAATTTCATTATCCCCTCCGGCAAGGGTGATTTGAGTCTCAAAAAGGCCATTCTCGTCAGCCTCTAGGATTTTTTCTCCCTCATCATAAAGGACGACAATGACGGCTTCGGGAACAGATGAGCCGGAAACAGCGATCTCTTCTTCCGCGCTGATGCTGTTATTTTCAGGTTGGTCAATGGTTAGGGAAAAGGCAGGGGTCGAGGAGACTTCCGCCTCGGGAGTAGGGGCGGCTTCTTCGGCGGGGGCTTCTTGCAAGGCCTTGTTGGCTGTCCAGATACCAAAGGTAATTACCAGGCCTAGGCCGAAACCGATTAAAATGGCAATCAAAACCTCTTTTCTCATGAAATTTCGGCAGTTTATCAGGGACTATAGCGGAAATTACCCTGCTTGTCAAGAAGATCCAGGTTATGATAAACTCTTAATGATTATGGAGATTAAATTTTTAGGCCATGCCTGTTTTCGGATTAGGGGAAAGGCGGTGGTTGTCTTAACTGACCCTTATGATCCTTATTTAGGCTTTAAGTTGCCCAAAATTCAAGCCGATATCATCACCATTTCCCATGACCATAAGGACCATAATTATCTAGGGGCAGTGACCGGTTCAGCTAGAAGGAAAAAACCCTTTGTTGTTAAGGGCCCAGGCGAGTACGAGATTGCCGGGGTTTCCATTTTTGGGATCAGGACTTTTCATGATGCCTCCCAGGGTAAGGAGCGGGGCGAAAATACGGCTTACGTGATGATTATTGATGGTTTGCGGATTGCCCACCTTGGTGATTTGGGCCATAAATTAACCGACGCTCAGACGGAGGAAATCAACGGGGTTGACGTTTTAATGATTCCGGTTGGAGGAACTTATACCCTTGATAGTCAAGAGGCGGTTGAAGTGGTTGGTCAGGTGGAGCCCAAAATTGTTATTCCGATGCACTACCAGCTGCCGGGTTTAACGATTAAATTATCATCAGTTGAGGAATTTTTAAAAGAGATTGGAGCCGAGTCAGTTAAGCCTGTTCCCAAATTAACGGTTACCAAAGACAGACTGCCTGAAGAAAGAGAAGTGGTTGTTTTACAGAAGAAGTAAAATGGCTCAAAAAGCACGCATCCCGCCCCATAGCGAAGAAGCAGAGACTTCAGTTTTAGGTTCGATTTTAATCGACAAGGAAGCGATTATTGCCGTGGCTGAATTCTTGCGGCCGGAACATTTTTACAAAGAGGCCAATGAGGAAATTTTCAAGGCCATTTTAGCCCTTTATGAGGAGCGTAAGCCGATTGACATTGTCACCTTAACTGACAAGCTAAAAAAACAGCGCAGCTTAACCAGAGTGGGCGGCTCAACTTACCTGACCAGCTTGGTCAACTCCGTTCCCACCGCGGCCAATGTTGAGCAATACGGCCAGATTGTCAAAGACAGCTACACCAAAAGGCGGCTGATCAAATCAGCGAGCGAGATCGTGGAAAATGCTTTTGATGTGGGGCAAGAGGCGATCGTAGTTTTAGATCGGGCCGAGCAGTCCGTTTTCGCCCTTTCCCAGAAACATTTAAGGCAGGTTTTCCTGCCGGTGAGAGATGTTTTAAGGGAAAGCTTTGATCGTTTGGATGAGCTTCATAAAAAAGCAGGGGGAATGAGGGGTTTGCCTACTGGGTTTAAGGATCTTGATGACACCTTGGCCGGGATGCAGGATTCAAACCTGCTTATCTTGGCGGCCCGGCCGGGGATCGGCAAAACCGCTCTTGCTTTAAACATCGCCCAGCATTTGGCGGTGAAGGAAAATATTCCGGTGGGTTTCTTCTCCTTGGAAATGAGCAAGGAAGAATTGGTTGACCGGTTGCTGGTGGCCCAAGCTGATATTGATGCCTGGCGGTTAAAAACAGGTCGGCTTGAGGAAGAAGATTTTACCCGGTTGTCTGAGGCAATGGGGGAATTGGCTGAAGCGCCTCTTTACGTTGATGATACGCCCGCCCTGTCTGTTTTAGAGATGCGCACCAAGGCCCGGCGCTTGCTGGCCGAGCGGGGGGTGAAGATTTTAATTGCTGATTATCTCCAGCTGATCCGGGGAAGGGGACTGGAAAACCGGGTTCAGGAGGTTTCCGAAATCTCCCAAGGGCTAAAAAACCTGGCCCGGGAGTTAAAGCTGCCGGTTTTGGCGGTTTCCCAGCTTTCTCGGGCAGTGGAACAAAGAGGCAAGAAAAGGCCTCAGCTGGCGGATTTGCGTGAATCTGGGGCGATTGAGCAGGATGCGGACGTGGTCATGTTTTTATGGCGGCCTGAAGAGGAAGATTTGGAAAGCCTCACCTTGGAGGTGGCCAAACATAGAAACGGGCCTCTTCGCTCCATCAACCTTCGTTTCCGCGGCGACCGGATCCGCTTTTACGGCGTGGAAACCAAAAGAGAGAAGAAATAAACTCCAATTTTGCCTCTTTTTATAGTATAATAATAGTATCTTTGGCGCGGTGGCGGAACTGGCAGACGCGCGAGACTCAAAATCTCGTGGTAGGCAACTACCGTGTGGGTTCGACTCCCACTCGCGCCACTTATGATTTCGGTGACTGAGCTTAAGAATGGGGCCACCTTCAGCTCTGACGGGAGGCCGTTTTTGGTTTTAGCCTACAAACACACCAAGTTGGGGCGGGGAAAAGCCAATATCCGGGTTAAGGTTAGGGATCTTCAAACAGGGGCGGTTTTGGAAAAAACCTTTATCTCCGGTGCTAAGGTTGAGCCGATCGCCACCCGGAAAAAATTAAGGCAATATCTCTACCGGGAGGGCGAGAACCTTATTTTTATGGATCCTCAAAACTTTGACCAAGACACGGTCTCTGCCAAAATCCTGGGCGATCAGGCTCGGTTTTTGCAAGAAGGCCAGCCTGTTTCGGTTCTTTTTTGGGAAGAAAAGCCGCTCTTGGTTGAGCTTCCGGTCAGCTTAGTGCTGGCTATTAAAGAAACCGGCCCAGGTGTTAAGGGAGATACAGCCACCCGGTCTTTTAAGCCAGCTACTTTAGAAAACGGGATGGTGGTCAAGGTGCCTCTTTTTGTTAAAGCGGGTGACAAGGTTAAAGTTGATACCCGGACCGGGGAGTATCTGAAAAAGAGCCTAAGAGGCGAGGATTAAAAGGATCAGGCCAATGATCAGCACCTGGGGGATAAATCCCCAGAAGAAACGGTGTTTGCGGTGAAAGCGGTGGTGGAGTTGATATAACTTTTGGGAAAAAGGCAAGTTAAGGCCCAAAAAACGATACGGCGAGTCAGCAAAATCAGGCGCAAGGCTAAGAAAAATGCCTAGCCAAAGAATGGGGGAAAAGGGTTGGTTTTTTTGGAAAAGAAACCAGGAAACCAAAAGAGCCAGAACCAGTTCGCTTATTCCCAGAACAGCGGTTTTTAATCTCCCTCTTTCCCGCAGTTTAGTCCCAAAGTCCCAATGGGGCACAGCATCCATAAGATAGTGAATGATCAGAATGGCCGGCAGGGAAAAGAGAGGGTTGGCTACCTTGGCGACAATCAGGCCGCCGGTAAGAGCATGGGTAGTTGAGAGCATGGTATGATTGAGTATAGAATGCTATAATAACTCAAGTCAAATGTACCCAATTTTACTTACCTTAGGACCAATTAACATCTACACCTTTGGTGTTTTTTTGTTCGCGGGCTTTTTTTTGGGCTCCTTTATTATTTGGCGGCGGTTGCGCGATCAAGGCTGGCAAGAAGAGAAAATTCTTGATTTTCTATTTTTAGCCGCCCTTGCCGGCCTTCTTTTTAGCCGGACAGGGTTTGTGATCACCCATTTTGAGCTCTTTTATCCTTCTCTGGCGAGGGTTTTTCTGCTGGGGCGATACCCGGGCTTGTCATTTTGGAGCGGCATCTTGGGAGGGTTTTTGGCCATGGGTTGGTTTATCCGCCAGAACCGCTGGCATTTCTGGAAGGTAATCGATGAGGTCATTTTTGGCCTGGCGCCTTTTACAGTTCTTTTCCATTTGGGCGCCTTTTTTGATGGTAGCAAGGCGGGCCAGGAAACAGGTGCTTTCTGGGGGGTCTTTTTTCCGGAAAGCCTTGTCCGGCGCCAGCCGGTTGCTCTTTTTGAAACGATTGGCTTTTGGCTGATTTGGTTATTTTTACTCCGGATTGAAAGAAGGTGGCGAACCTGGTCCTGGTACAAAAGCCATGTCTCCGGCTTTATCGCTCTTGCCTTTTTTATCCCGGCTCTTTTTTTAAGCTTTTTGCTTGCATTTATTGAGGAAGATAAGTTATACTTAGTTTACTCTAAACAACTTTTAAGCTTGGGTCTGGCTTTAGGAACAATTATTCTTCTCTATTTTCGCTCAGGGAGAAGATTTAAAGAGGACTTAAAAATTAAAAAAAGATGATCAGCTTTCCTAAAAAACTACTGGAACCAATTAAAGATTTTCTTTCCCGTGAAGAAAAACGGCTTGAAAAAAGCAAAAAAACTCTTGCGCAAGAAGATCCTTTTGAGGATGTCAGGCGGCTGACGGATAATGCCGCTTCCGATGCCGATGCCGCCGAGCAGGCCGGGCACGAAAGGATCACCGCTCTTAAAAAAGAGTTAGACCGAAAATTAATTCAAGTAAGAAAAGCTCTGACGATGATTAAGGTTGGCAGATACGGCACCTGCGAAGAGTGTAGCCGGATGATTGACACCGACCGGCTGATGATTTATCCAGAGGCCACTTTTTGCGTCAAGTGTAAGAAAAAAGAAAAATAGACAATCAGGCTTTTTAGGTGATAACTTCTAAACTGGCTCCAAAGATAATTTTCCAAGACGCCTTTTTCTTGGTTCTTGATAAGCCTGCCGGAATGGTGGTTAATCAAACAGGTTTGGTCAGAAAAACGATCCAGTCTTGGCTTAAGGGTTACTTTCGGATCCGGGGAGAAGGGATTGGCAAGCGGGCAGGGATTGTTCATCGGCTGGATAAGGAAACCAGCGGCCTGCTTTTGGTGGCCAAAACCAAAAAAGCTTTTCAAAATCTGCAAGAACAGTTTAGAAAAAGAAAGGTGGAAAAAAGCTATCTGGCTTTGGTTCATGGGAAAGTTAGTTCCCGAAAGGGGACGGTGGAGGTGCCTTTAGGCCGGATTCCCAAAAACAAGAAAAAGATGGGTGTTTTTTTAGGGGGCAGGCAAGCCCAGACCAGGTATCTGGTTAAAAAGGGCTACCAGAAAGACTCACAAATTTTCTCCTTGCTTTTATTGCAACCAACCACTGGCCGGACCCATCAAATCAGGGTTCATTTAAAATTTATTGGCCATTCGGTGGTGGGAGATAAAACTTACGCAGGCCGAAAAACCGCCCGTCAGGATCGGGTTTGGTGCCCCCGCCAGTTTTTGCATGCCTCTCAAATCAGCTTTGTCCATCCGGAAGCTGGTAAAAGGATTGAATTTCATTCACCTCTTCCTGAAGATTTGGGAAAGGCCCTAAAAAACTTAATAGAAAGCTCCTAGAAGTCTTATAGTATTTTACAAACACCTGTTTCTAAGCTATAATTAGGATCATGAATGAGAGGTTAGCGCCGGTTTTTAATTCTCAGGAAGAGCTTCAAGGCTTAATTAGTGATTTAAGTAAGAAGGCGGAAGAAGGACGCAGAAATTGGCTTTCAGTTTTTAAAGAGCCGATTGACGAACTTAATTCAATCCTTGAGGAGGCATTAAGGAAAATGGAGACCGATCCCGCTAGTTGTTGGAAAAAGCTAGAATGGATGAAGGCCAGGGAGGCCAGAGAAATCAAGATAAATGTGCCGCTGAATGGAGGAGTTAGAAAGATTAATGTGGTTGAAGTTAGGCAGAATGGGGAAACAGCTTCCTTAGAGATTAGAATAAAGTATCCAAGAGGAGAAACAGCCCCGCCTTATGACTGGGAAGTTTATACAACAAGCTTTCAATGGGTTGCCGGAAAGAGTGTGCTTGTTTTAGATCAAGAAGGGAGGCTTCAAGAAGAAACCGCGCATTTTCCCCAAATGCCGTTACTTAGCCTCCAAGCGAGTGGCCGACCTCGCGAAAGACTAAATTTAGTTGAAAGAGATCCTTCTTTTAATAATCCAGTAAGGGCTAGAGAGATTTTTGAATTTGGCATTGAACAAGTCCGTCAAGCCTTAGAAAATCCTCAGGTAGAGGTTATTCCACAGCTTCAAGAAAAATAAGAGATTTTCTTCGGATCCACTTTACACTATCACTTTTTCTCGTTAGACTAGAAGCGTGGGTGATTTGACCCTTGTTTTTTCTATTGCCATTGTTTTAGCTTCGGCCTTTATTGGCGGGGCTTTAGCCAAAAGGTTCCGCCAGCCAACTGTTTTAGGTTATATTCTAGCCGGTTTTTTTATTGGCGGGGGAGCGATCAGGCTAGCCCGTGGCGAGGCGGTTTTAACCAGCTTAGCTGAGGTGGGGATTGTTTTTTTGCTTTTTGCCTTGGGACTGGAGTTGCCTTTTGGTCGCCTGCGGCGGGTAGGGGAGGTGGCTGTTTGGGGAGGCTTAATTCAGATTTTAGGGGTGATTCTTTTAGGGGTTTTGGTTTTTCCCCGCTTGGGTTTTGATTTTTATTCCTCTCTTTTTCTTGCCAGCGCTTTCTCCCTTTCCTCAACCGCGGTGGTGGTTAAAATCCTTTCTGAGCGGGGAGAGTTAAGATCCCTGCCAGGAGAGATCATGCTGGGCTGGCTTTTAATTCAAGATTTGGCGGTTTTGCCGATGATGGTTCTTTTGCCGGCAGTTAAGGAAGGGAACGGCAGTTTCTCTCTTTTGTTTTTCAGCCTTTTGAAGGCCGCGGTTTTATTGGGGATCGTGGTTGTCTTAGGCAGAAAACTGGTGCCCCTGCTGATCGGCAAGATAGCGGGTTTGGGCTCAAGAGAGTTGTTGCTGATCAGCGTGGTTTCCATCTGTCTTCTTTTTGCGGCTTTAACCGCTAACTTGGGTTTGTCAGCGGCGATCGGGGCTTTTTTGGCTGGGTTAATCATTGCTGAAACCAGTGAACACCACGCTGTTTTTTCCGAAATTAGGCCGCTGCGGGATTTTTTTGCGATTATCTTTTTTGTTTCTTTAGGGATGTTTCTTTCTCCCCAGTATCTTTTTTCCCATTTTGGCCTGATTCTTTTGGTTTCAGTTGTTATTATTTTGGTGAAGCTTTTTTTAGTAGTCGTTTTGGTTCTTTATTTAGGCTACCACACCAAAACAGCTTTTTTAACCGGGATGGGTTTGGTTCAGGTGGGGGAGTTTGCTTTTATTTTGGCTCAAACCGGGCTGAATAAGGGGTTGGTTGACAGTGAGGTTTATTCCTTAATTCTTTCGGTAGCCCTTTTGACCATTTTGCTGACACCCTGGTTTATCAGTTTTGCTCCCCGGATTTATCTTTTTGTTCGTCAAAAAACCAAAGAGCGGGAGCCGATTCTTTACCGGGCTCTTTTTACCCGTTTTGACCAGCATCAGACTCATGAGGAGGGTTTGGAGCTTGCCAATCACGTGGTGATTTGCGGCCATGGCCGGGTGGGCGGTTGGCTGGGCCGGGCCCTGGAGTTAACCGCCGTCCCTTATGTGGTTATTGACTACAACCACCAGGTTATAAGTGAACTAAATCGGAAAGGGATCAAGGCTTTGTACGGTGACCCGGCGGATATTGATGTTTTGGATTTTGCCCAGGTTGAAAAGGCCCGGGCGGTGGTGATTGCCATTCCTGACCGGCCTACCCAGGAGCTGGTGATTCAGCATTGCCAGACTTTAAACCCTAAGGCAATTATTATCTGCCGGACCCATCGGGAAAAGGATCAGGCCCGGTTAAAGGCTTTGGGAGTGGAAACAATTATCCAGCCGGAGTTTGAGGCGGCTTTATCCAT
>Ga0307379_10007021_pt1 | contig 15365 bp, 12 predicted proteins | sample UN2MG_FD_202237 | JGI IMG/M metagenome (GOLD analysis project Ga0307379, IMG submission 202237) | Soil microbial communities from Risofladan, Vaasa, Finland - UN-2 | ecosystem: Environmental > Terrestrial > Soil > Coastal area > Acid sulfate soil | place: Finland: Risofladan, Vaasa | collected... | reverse complement strand
AAACGGCAAGGTTGTTACGGTGGCGATGTTCGGTCATCCGGATAATTTGCGTCATCCTACACAGTGGTTTACTATGACCAAGCCGTTTGCCTACCTTTCAGCTACGCTGAATCTGCACAGAGAGCCGTTGAAAGTTCTATCGGGTAAACCGCTGGGATTAAGCTATGCTGTTGCGGTATGGGACAATCGAGTTGAAAACGAACAAGTCGAAAATGCTTATAAATGGTGGGTCAATAGTAAGTAATAATATCAATGAATTGAGGAGAAAGCTATGCATAACAAAGAACAATCACAGGATAATATAGATTACAGCCTGACACGCCGGCAGTTCATTCACCGGGCCGGAGCAGCCGCAGCGACAGTTACAGTAGCGGGTACATCTGCGAAACGTGCATTGGGCAGGAGTGCCAATGAGCGCATTGGAGTTGGCTTTATCGGGTGCGGCGGTCGAAGCCAGGCCCACCTTCAGGCCGTGCATTATCTGAAGAACAAGTACGCAAATGTGGAAATTGTTGCGGCCTGCGACGCTTATCGAGACCGAATGAAAAAAGTCATGGAAGGGTACAAGGCCAAAGGATATTCAGACTATCGCGAGCTGCTTGCCGATTCAAATGTCGATGTCGTCTGCATCGCCACGCCAGACCACCAACACGGCTATCAGGCAATTGACGCCGTTCGAGCGGGTAAAGACGTTTACTGTGAAAAGCCGGTGACACACTGGCGGCAGTTCGAGCTGACCAAGCGATTGGCGGCAGAGGTGAAAAAAAGTGGGCAGGTCTTTCAACTCGGGTCCCAGGGTATGTACGACTCAGCATGGTGGCAAATGAAAAAGCTTATTGCCGACGGTTTGATAGGCCAGCCTATCCACGCCGAGTGCGGCTATTTTCGAGTCGGCGACTGGGGCGAGCGAGGCATGCCAATCGACAATCCAAATGCCAGGCCCGGTTCTGATCTGGACTGGAATGGGTTTCTCGGCGATTCGCCAAAGCGGCCTTTCGACGTGAGCCGCTACTTTCGCTGGCGGATGTACGAAGATTATGCGGGCGGGCCTTCGACGGATTTGTTTCCACACAGCCTGACGCCTGTGGTATCCATGCTTGGAGTTGGCATGCCCAGCACAGTTGTTGCGACGGGCGGAATGTTACGCTATCAAGAGCGTGAGATTCCTGATACTTTTAATATGCTTATAGATTACCCGGAGAAAATCACAGTAGCTGTGCTCGGGACACAGGGCAATAACTATCCCGGCACCGGCAGCCGTGGTTCGGGACAGCGGATTCCAGTCATTCGCGGATGGGAGGGTACACTTACAATCGAAGGAAACGAAATCATATTTATACCAGCCGAGGGTTCCAATAAGAAGCCGCAGCGTTTCGCCATCGAGCATGGTGAAGACTTTGTCGGGTACTGGGGGAAATTTCTCGACTGCTGCCGGTCCCGCCAGAAGCAGACTCTAAGTCCGATGGATTTGGCGTATTATGTGCAAACGCCATTGCATATGGGTATGCTCTGTTTGCGCCAGGGCAAAGTCGCACGATTCGACCCGGTAAAAGAAAGAATTATCTTATAAATTCTCGTGCAGGTTGTATAATATATCTGACGAGAAAAAACAGATATGTGACGAGTCGGGGTACGGCTCTTATTTTGTTTATATTAAACGCTTTTAAATGCAAGCCTTAGTTAAGATTGGAGGTAAATGAAATGTGGAAAAAATTATTTATTCTTTCTATGGTGTGCGTGTTTGTTTTAGCCGCAGCATCCGTTGCTGAGGACAGGATTCCTATCAAGAATGATTTGCAGAGAAGGTTCGACCGAAACCGTGACGGTTTCATCGACGAAAGAGAACAGGAACCACTGAAGAAGTTCCAGGAGGCAAGAGAGCGTATCGAGGAGCTTTGTGCGATGGCGCGTGAGCACGAAGAGAACGCCAAACGTCTTCGGGCCGAAGCGGAGGAGATTGAACGGGAATTAGAGCGCGGATTCGAAGATATGGAGATGGCCGAACATATTGAAAAGATGCATCGCAAAATTGCCGAGCTCAAAGAGGCCGCCGGGCGTGCCGAACGAGAAGGTCATCATGATGAGGCAGCGGAACTTCACGAAAATGCTGCGAGGATAGCCGAGGAGATTGAAGCGAATCGAAGGGAAATAGAGGACAGAAAACTTCACGAGGCCGATGAACGTATTGGGCACCTGCGGCGCATGGCTGAAGAGGTCGAAGAGCGTGGCGAGAAAGAACACGCAAGAGAGCTCCGGGCCGAGGCTGAAGAACTCGAACATGCCTTAAAACGCGAAATTGAACGTCGAGAAATTGACAAACATGTGGAAGAGATGCACCACAAAATCGCCGAACTCAAAGAGGCCGCCGAGAATGCCGAGCGGGAAGGCCATCACGACGAGGCCGGCGAACTTCATGAAGAGGCCCGCAGGTTAGCTATGGAAATTGACGAAACCGTTCGTCGTGAGAAGGCCCAAGATATGGAGAGGGAAATCGAGAACCTTCACGCTCTTGCCAGTGAGGCGAAGGAGGCGGGCAAGCACGACAAAGCGGAAGCTATCTTTCGGGAAGCTGAACAATTGAAACGCCATCTGGCGGAGATTACCGAGCCTCAAGAGGAAATGGAGCATAAAGAAGGTTTGGAAAGCCAGGTTGAGAAGCTGAGAGACGAAGTCAGCCGTTTGCGCGAGGACATTGAGAAACTCGAAAATATTATACGTCAAAAGGTAATGAACCGTTGATTCAGGAGCTTTGAGACTGCTTTATATTGGTGGATTATAAATCAGCAAGTCTTACGGCTTGCTGATTTTTTTATGTCATGTGTTTTGATTAGTAATTCAAGACTGTTCCGAACTACTCAAGAAAAGAGAAAAAAAAGTGGTTTTCTGAGGCCGATACTGGTATTATATCGTTCTCATGTTCGGCAACGTAGCCGAACGACAACCAATTGAGGAGAATTTCGAGTAAAAGCAGAATCAGAGGAGCTAATTATGAAAAAGAGTATAAAAGCGATTAAGATTGTCGTTTGTCTGCTTTTAGTGGCAACGGTTTTAGGCGTAAGCAGCTATGCCGCAATTGAAGTCAAGAAGTACGCCGTACATGATATGGAGCGCAAGAACCCGCCGGTTATCGAACCGGCCAGACGATTCGGCCAACCGCCATCGGATGCCATTGTTTTATTCGGCGGAGAAGAGCCAAATCTTTCGGAATGGAGAAGCGACAGGGGCAACGGCGAAGCAAAATGGAAGATAATAGATGATTATATGGAGGTACCCACAAAGGCGGGTGGAATTCATACAGAAAAAGAATTCGGTAATTGCCAATTGCATGTCGAGTGGCGTACTCCTACGGGTCTTGACCCAAAGATAACCGATCAGAAGCGCAGCAACAGCGGCGTGTCCTTTATGGACAGGTACGAAGTCCAGATTCTCGATTCATATACGGATGACAACTACAAAACCAACAGGACATACGCAGACGGTCAGGCCTCTGCGATTTACGGCCAGAATCCACCGATGGTCAATGCCTGCCGAAAGGCCGGCAGATGGCAGAGCTATGACATCAGCTTCCTTCGCCCGCTATTCGATGAAAACGGCAAGTGCATTCGCAAGGCACGGATTACAGTGATTCACAATGGCGTCGTTGTTCATAATAATCTTGAGATCGAGGGAACCACTTCACATAAGAGAAAGGCCCGGTACGGCAGTCCTCACGAGAAGGGGCATATAAGACTCCAGGACCATGGCAATCCTATGTGCTTTCGTAATATCTGGATACGCGAGCTGCCGGAACAGCCGTATCTGATTCAAGACTGATAATTTGTCACCGGGATTTGTAATTAAAGGCAACAGCAATATATTCAGGAAAGGAACAAAAATGAACTTAACGAAAGCAAGATTGTTCACGGTAGTCTTAGCAACCATCCTGTTGTTGAGTACAGCCAACGCTCAACTTCTGAATATTCCGGAAGTTTCCAGAGACAAAGTTATTTGCTTTGCACTTTACACCGTTCACAACAATATTATGAAGATGACGGCTCAGTTGTATCCGCTCAAGGAAGGTGAAGACAGAACAGTCCGGCTCGAAACCAAACAGAATGGAAACTGGAAGCAAATAGCCAAGACACAAGTTGTCGAAAGGGGCTGGACGGCGGTTTTCCGCGCTGAGAACTGGGACACGACAAAAGATATCGAATATCGTGTCGCTCACGGCAAGAACGCATATTATACAGGTATCATCCGCAAAGACCCAGTTAACAAAAATACCATCGTCGTGGCTGCGTTTACGGGTAACTCAATAAATCCCAATCACGGCGGCGACATATCTAAAGCCGATATCGTTGAGAACCTTAAAAAGATAAAACCCGACCTTCTGTTTTTCTCCGGAGACCAGGTTTATGACCACAACAGGCATTACGCCGCCTGGCTCAAATTCGGCAGGGACTTCGGAGATATCATTCGCATTACCCCGACGGTTACAATACCCGATGACCATGACGTCGGCCAAGCCAATTTATGGGGCGCCGGAGGAAGGCTATCACAAACCCGCGCCGGCCATGACGGCGGGTATGCCGCCCCGCTTGAGTACGTCAAGGAAGTTGAGCGGGCACAAACCAGCCATCTGCCAGATCCATACGATCCCACTCCAATAGAACGAGGTATCGGGGTTTATTATACTTCCCTGACTGTCGGCGGAGTAAACTTTGCCATCATCGAGGACAGGAAGTTCAAGTCAGGCCCGGACGGACTTGTCCCCAAACAGGGCCCGCGGCCCGACCATATAACGAACCCCGATTATGACCCGAAGAGTGTGGACGTGTCTGGTGCAACATTATTAGGTGAACGCCAGTTGAAGTTCCTTCGGGAATGGGGAACCGACTGGCGCGGTGCGGATATGAAGGCGGTACTGTCACAGACAATCTTTTGCGGCGGTGCGCATATTCACGGCAAGACAGGAAACAGGCTGCATGCGGACCTGGACTCGAACGGCTGGCCTCAAACGGGACGTAATAAAGCAATCGCCGAGATACGCAGGGCTTTTGCCATACATATTGCAGGCGACCAGCACTTAGCAACAATCTTTCACCACGGGATAGACGACTGGAATGACGCATGCTATTCTTTCTGTGTGCCTTCGATTGCGAATCTCTACCTGCGGTGGTGGAAGCCGCTTGAGGCGGGCAGGAACCGCGAACCGGGTGCACCGGAATATACGGGGGAATTCTCAGATGGTTTTGGAAATAAAGTGACGTGCCTTGCTGTCGCCAATCCTAGCCCGGAGCCGAACGGCGGGCAGAAGCTGACGACGCGTGCGGCCGGCTTCGGTATCGTCAAATTCAATAAGAAGACCAGAGAAATCACAATCGAATGCTGGCCCAGAAATGTAGATATCACAAATTCAAATACCAAGCAATATCCCGGATGGCCCAGAACCATTAAACAGGAAGATAACTATGGGCGCAAGGCTGTCGCTTATCTGCCGACTATACAGGTCAGAGGTATGAGAAATCCCGTAGTGCAGGTCATTGACGAGTCGAACGATGAAATTATCTACACCCTTCGCATCAACGGAACTTCGTTCAGACCCAAGGTCTTTAAGGAAGGCACTTACACTGTAAAGGTCGGCGAACCTGGTACAGATAAGACAAAAACCCTCGAAGGCGTCCGAAGCCTTTCGCCTGATAAAACCAAAAAGATACGAGTAAGGCTCTGAGTTTGAGTTCCCGTTAAGACATATAATAAACTTATGAAAAACGCCTGAGCAACCGGGTGGGAAATTTGGCGTAAACAGACCTTTGATAGTTTTATCGGAGGTCTTTTTTTGTGTCTTTATAAACCGAGTCTAAATGGAGACTTCTGAAGACGAGTTAGTCCATTCTACAGCCTTCAACACCCGCTTAAAAGGTAGTTCAGGGCTTGTGTGAGAAGGTGTGAGTGTATTTCGAAAAAGCCCCTGCCTTGAAGGAGTGTGGATAGAACAAAACAGGGGCTTAACGACTTCCTTCCATGGAACAAGACTTCCATCCTTGGAATACGAAATATCAGAGACTATATCTAAGTACCATCTGTGATACCTTATGTAACGGATTTTCCGAATGAAACACTTTTTTTACGTTTATGAATACCCTTCAAGACGAATTCGTTGTTTAAATGGCCTGCTGGGCAGGCCTTCAATCGGGAAGATATCGCATCCATTCCGGCCAGTTTTCCGGCATCGCACCGCCGGCCCGCGTCCACGGCCCCGCCTTATCATACTCCCGGTTCCATTCCAGTTGCCAAAGCCCTTTGAGCCGGACGTGTCGGATCGACCAATCCAACATGGCTACGTTAATCGCTTCACCATGTCGGTTCAGACAGAAACGTTTCATGTTATCCCCAAAGCTATAGCTCCATTGCCCTTCGAATTCAGGAGGATTGTCAACGTGGTGCGGGGCGCCGCCCACCCAGAGGCAATCGGCAAAAGCCGGGATGTAACCGGCCTGTTTGACATTCTTCGTTCGCCAGTTCATCGTGGTGGAAGCCCCCCATTGCTGTTCCACACCGGGAGGCGGATTGAAAAGGAACTCGTTGATGCCGTAGCTGCCGGTGTAGTCCCCGGATACCCATAGCAAGAACGTATCGCCCCAATCCTCCCGCCCCACGCCCTTGCGCTCGCTGACCATGGGGCAATAGCGCATATCACTGGTCTTGTAGTAAGGTTCCGCCGGCTCCATCCATTCGAAATAGTTGCCTGCACCGGCCATGAAGTAGCCATTGTTATCATCGGCGTAGAAATTCAGCACCAATCCCCACTGCTTCAGATTCGACAGGCAGACAACCGACTTGGCCTGTTTGCGCACCTTCTGAAGCGCCGGCATGAGGATGGCCATCAGAAGGGCGATGATCGCAATCACCACTAACAGCTCAATCAAGGTAAAGGCGTGTCGTTTGGGATTCATTACATACCTCCTTCTTCCCTGGATTTCCCATTTGCATTTTTTTTGAGATTCTCCTGCAAGCTTCAAGTCTCACAATAACAAAATGTCATCTCAACTTCAACATTATTCCGGAATGTTCAAGATGCTGCATCACAAAAAAACGGCAAAAAAACGAGCAGCCACACTACAGCATTCTACGTCTGAGTAGTCAAGTGATAAAGCCTGTGAGGATGCAGCCAGGTCTTTGGCTAATGTGGCGCACGTCGAATTTATATCCAGTCTCCCACTAAGAAAAACGGGCCTGGTTCAATTTCATATACCCAAAGGTAACACTTTTCAAGCTGCTGCAATGTCCACGAACAATCATAACAGTCTATCAAAACAGGAGTTGCGGAGAAAATGGTAACTTGTGGAGCATAGAAAAGTGTTACCCTGTTCTGAACCATGCCGAAAAACGGCTCCTTTCAAGGGCCCTTGAAGTTTGCCATCCAGGATGCTTCGGCCTGCCAGTCAGGCAATGGTGCCGTTAAACTAAAGTTTTTGGCCCATTTTACTCGCCACAATTCTTTTAGCCAGACCTTCCTGGCCGAATAGTCCAAAAAGATACCGTTTATGCCCTGCTGGTGCCTGTTCATGCAAAAGCGGTTCATGGATTCCGAATGAGGAGCGAGCCGTTCACCATCATATTTGGGGGGTGCATCGTCATTCTCTGGTCCACCGCAAAAGAACCAGCAGTCCAGAAACAATGGAATGTTATAGCCCCCCCTAACATTGGCTGTTCCCCAGTAGTATTTAGCAGACTGGCCATAAAGCGGGTCCTGCCCGGCCACATAGACCCAGTGGTTGATTCCATAACTGCCGTACGTACCGACTGGCCCCCATTCTTCGTTTGGCGTCATACCGACCTTGCCCCAGGACGTAAATGTGTCGCCACCTGCTTCGAGTGTGCTGCTGGCCCCGGGCGGATAAGGGACCTTAATTCTTGTCACCATCGGGCAGCAGCGTATCTTCTCTTCCCGATAGTAGTAGTCGTACAGGACATTGATCCAACGGCCCGACGACTGCGTGCGTCTGGGAAAGAACCCGTTGTTGTCGTCGGTATACATGGCAAAGATAGTGCCCCACTGCTTGAGGTTTGACTGACAAGCAACCCCCCTTGCCTGTTCTCTTACCCGCTGCAACGCCGGCATCAATATCGCCATCAATAATGCTATAATGGCAATAACGACCAAAAGCTCTATTAGTGTAAAGCCGTCTCGTTTACACATGATGCTTGTCCTTCTCTTTCAAAGAGAGGCAATGAGTTTCGCTGGTATGTTTGGCTACCATAATTATAACACACTCGCCTGCGGTAATACAACCTATTGGCTGATTTTTAATTTGCAGGATATTCAGAATACCCCTAAAGACGAGTTCGTTGTTTAAATGGCTGCTGGGCGCTTTAAATTGAAAGATAAGGGGCAGAGGATGCCGCTTCATCAAACAGGTCGAGAACACAAGGGTGGATTAAAAACGTTTTGTGAGGGTCAGGGCCATCAGTTGGCCTTCAGGGCCGTCGACAGCGTGGAATTCCCAAAGGTATCTAAACGTAAGAAACAAGCTCTCTGAGGGTATGGCCAAGTTGACTTCCGGGCCTATTGCGTGGACCTGGTCATGTATGGACTTTGACCATGTAACGTCGGAACCACTGTCATCGGTTACTTGCCACTGACTGTAACCGGCCAGGCCAACTTCAAGTGTTTCGTCTATTGCCTTGCCAATACCCCATTCGAAGTGGAAGTTGTCACCGGGCTTTATATCAGAGTGGTCTTTATTGCCGTGAGTTTCATATCGGGCCAGGATTGCGGCGGACCATGTTTTTTCTTCGTTGAGGTAGTACGTGCTCCCTGCGGTGAACATTGTTGTCCAGAAGTCCTTGCCGGGTGAGGCGGGATTGCGTTTATCGTATTGGCCGGTTGGTGCAAAGAAGTCCAGACCGACGGCCAGGTCATAACGGTCCCGGTGCCATGCTATGCTCAATGGTGAGAAATCGATATCTCCCAGGCCGAAATCGTTGTCCTTTACGCCTGCAGCGTTGATCTCAAAATCAGTATAGACTATGGGCATGACTGCATGGACGAAGTAATCACCGCCAAGGATCTTTTTGTCTGTGACCCAGATGAGCCTGTGGACGTTGGAAAAGACGCTCATATCAAAGTTATTGTCGATGCGATCACCATTTCTGTCGGTCAGGTTGTTTGACCTGTAAAATACATTGTAAAAGCGGTAGTACAGACCCGGAGGAGGAACAGAGCCGCTCTTGATGCCTTCGACACCGCTTACGTAATGTCCTGTTTCGCCGGCAATGGTTTTGCCCGAGAAAACTGCCAGAAATACAAGGAATGTACATACTGCTGCTATTAACTTCATTTTGACTTTCCTTTAACCAAACCGTCTTCCATTTTGCTGTATGAGTGTGGCAGAAGTGTTTCTTGATAAAAGATTCCGTTGTCTTCGTCAAGATTAAACTGGTATTTCCCACAAAGTTGATTATTGCCGGGATATAATCTCCAACGAACATAGATCGCCTGTTCTATGGCCTGTGAGAAGCGCTGAATTGAACGATTAGGGGGTGGTATGTGAGATTCTACAAATAGACTTAACCGCCTTTAACAACACTTCTCCAGAAGTTATATCAAAGAGGTATGCTAATACATAATCAAAAGAATATCCTTGACGGGAAGATAGGCAGTTTGGTATAAATATACTTGGTGTAGTTTTGTACGCTTAATTAGGTTACTGTGGATTTTGCGATAAAAAGGAAGGAGGCTGCATTTTAGTTTTCTTTTTCAATGCTGAATTGGAGACAGGCAATCCTAATAAAGAATATATGTTTTGGTGTGTGTCTAAAATATAATTCGTAATCATTTTAACTCTTTTTTTCAGGAGGAAGTAAGATGGGTAAGATCCAAAGTTTCACTATGATTGTTCTTATGCTCTCAGTTGCCAACGCCTGGGGAGAAGGTTTCCTAGACGACTTCGATAGACCCAATGGCGATGTAGGGAATGGTTGGGCGATTCAGACTGATGGGACAATTGAGGTCAAAATTATAGACAACGAGATTCTCATCGCAGGAGAACAGGCCACCGACTGGGTGCGGGCGGGTCTCTCCCGAGCCGTTGAGAATGAGACGAGAATCTCCTTCGACTTCAAGGCCGATGACAGCTTCAACGTCCACATCCGTATCAACGATGCGGAAAACAGCTCCTATTTCGAGCCCTACTGGTGGCCCGGCGGCCCCTGCCAATATGCCTCTTCCGAAGATGGCAGCTGGCCCGGCTGGACCCAAATCGACGGTTCGGAGATGATAGCAGGGGAGTACAACACCCTGGTGGTGGAGCAATTCGGTACAGAGTTTATGCTCACCCTTAACGACGTAGTGATCGGCACTGTCACGAATGCCGCACTGACCAACATCGGGAGCATACTAATCGCATCCGATGCTGCTGCTGGTACCGTTGGAAGTCTTCATATCGACAATGTGCAAATAGGGATTGTAAATGCTGAAAAAGCCAAGGAACCGAGTCCGGAGGATGGTGCTATCCACCCCGACACATGGGTGAGCCTTAACTGGTCGCCGGGAGCCTTTGCTGTCTCACACGATGTATATTTCAGTGACAATTCTGCCGACGTGGAAGCCGGTGCCGAAGCTGCATTCCAGGGCAACCAGGCAGCAGACTATCTCGTTGTCGGCTTTCCCGGATTTGCTTATCCCGATGGGCTGGTTAACGGCACCACATACTACTGGCGCATCGATGAAGTCAATGAGGCCGATGCGAATAGTCCGTGGGAAGGCGATGTCTGGAGCTTTACGGTGCCACCCAAGACGGCATACTTCCCCGACCCGGCTGACGGCGCCGAGTCTGTATATGTAGAGGACAGACTTAGCTGGACTGCCGGTTACGGTGCGAAGCTGCACACCGTGTATTTCGGCGACAATTTTGACGATGTCAACAGCGCCACAGGAGGGCTTCCTCAGGGAACTACAGATTATAGACCCGGTACACTTAAAATGGCCACGACTTACTACTGGCGGGTCGATGAGTTCGATCCTCCCACCACGCACAAAGGCGACATCTGGAGCTTCATAACTGAAGGAGCCGTGGCAAATCCACAGCCGGCCAATGGCGCTGTAGATGTATCACAGACAGCGGTTCTTGGATGGACACCGGGTGTCTTTGGTGCTTCGCATGAGGTTTACTTTGGTACAGATGCAAGTTCACTTGAGCTTAAAGGCAGCAGCAACCTTGGTTCCGAGAGCTATAACCCAGGACAGCTCGAGTGGAATACTACTTACTACTGGCGTGTTGATGAGGCCAATAATGCCAATCCCGACAGTCCGTGGACAGGCCCCATCTGGAGCTTTGCTACAGCCGACTTCCTTGTCCTGGACGATATGGAGAACTATAACGACCTTGATGAAAGTGAACCAGGGAGCAACAGGATATATCTGGCCTGGTTGGACGGATTCGACAATCCGGCCATAAACGGCTCTGTTGTTGGATATGCATTTCCACCAATTACCGAGCAGATTATTGTTCACGGCGGCAATCAGTCAATGCCGATGAGCTACGATAATGCTGTCGGCAAATCAGAGGCGACTTTGACGTTGACTTCCAATCGTGACTGGACATTGAAAGGTCTCAACACGTTAACAATTTGGTTCCGAGGCAGTTCTTCTAACGCTGCTGAGAATTTGTACGTTGCTCTCAACGGAAGCGCAGTGGTCAATCATGATAATCCAAATGCGGCCCAGGAATCTGCCTGGACCGAATGGAATATCGACTTGCAGGCATTTGCAGACCAGGGTGTGAACCTCGGAAATGTCAATTCGATTACAATTGGTCTTGGAAACAGGAATAATCCCGTGGCAGGTGGTTCAGGGATGATGTACTTCGATGATATTCGTCTCTATGCGCGTTAAACCGGAACCGGCAGCTAAGATTGCATAGTTGATATTACAGATTTGTATTAACTCGGGGCTTATACTGATTGATTCGGTATAAGCCCCGGTTGTTTAAGGGTATCGCAAACGAACTCCAGGTAGGCCGCTAAAAGGTTAGACCAACTCAGGATTTTTTTTAGGACGTCTCTGAGATGTGTTTTATCGTTCTACAATGGCCTGTGAAGTGCTTTAAATTGAAAGACGAGGGGGGGGGCAGTGAAAAAGGGCTGCAAGTGGAAGCTCACAGCCCTTCAGTTTTTATTATGTAAATACTTTTACAGTGTTCTGCGTCTTTTCATCCAGCCGACAAGGCTTATGCCAATACTGCCTAAGAGAATGGCACCCGGGGCGGGAATGCAGATAGTATCGGCGTGAATATAATCCAGGTTAGCTATTTCCCCCGGGGCACCCGTTGGGCCCTGGCCAAGAGGTACCGTAAACCAAATCTTCTCGACCGCCGGATTCGGGATAATTTTGAAGCCAAAAGCGGCGTCACCTTGTCCAGGCAGTAGTTCATACTTAAAGTCCACAAATGTGCCGTCGGTAGCTGATGCTCCCATATTGATCGGAGCAGTATTCGAGCCGACCTCAACCCACACCATTTTATAGCCGGTGAGGTTTTCGTAGTTCGGAATTTCCAAATTGACGATAATGTCAATGGTACTGTTGAAGGCGGTTTGCCCGTCCCAGCTGCCCTCGGATGCGGTTATAGACGCTCCAACACCACTGAAAGGGCTATTATTCACTTCAGGCGCAGCACTCCACGCGTTGATACCAGAGTCCACAACATACCCGGGAGTAAAGTCCCAGACAATGTGGGTGCTCTTGGGGTAGCCCTCCTCCCAACCGCCAAGACTTGGCACTGCCAAAGCCGGTGCTGTCATCAAGATGCATAGCATAAGTGTTAATAAAACTCGTTTCATAACTATTCCTCCTTTATGTTTAAAAGATCAAATTATTAAAATGGCATCAAGAAATAACAACTCCAGAGCTGGTAAATTCCTCCTCCGCCATATACACCCCAATAAAGATATTATACCCTAACGGCGATTTCAATTCAACTAAAAAGAGTCAGAATGGCCTTTTGGAAGCTGTTTTTGGGCACTACGTGAAGAAATTAACAATCTTATAGGTCCTCACCATAATAATTTTTTAGGGCAAAAATATGTAGTAACGACGTATTTGTTTTTACCCGCCGAGGGGTTAGGTCAGACCGGCTCAGCATTTTCTATAGGATGGCTTTGAGAGGTGTTTTATCGTTGTACACCGGCCGAACTAATTCCGAGAAGTATCTGAAGGCAGGGCGGGGGATTTTAATGCAAATTAGAACGAAAAGAGCGGCTTTATCTTATCGCACCCATGCCGAGCACAAAAAAAAGCCCCTGCTTATAGAAATCTCCAAGAAGCAAGGGCTTACCAGAAAGTTATATGTCTTATGTTATATACTAACCAAGCGGCATTTTATGTAAATCAGGGAAAGCCTGATTTTTCTATAGGGGAAAACCCTATGATATCCCTCAATATTAGTTCGCCGATTACATTGAGATGCGCCAAGTAGTATAATCTCGAAAGATGCAGATGCGGCCGACTCCCTACAAGAAATACATGGTTAAGCAGATTTAAAAGTGCGTAATTATATTCTTTATGGCATTAGGTTCTGTATTGACAAATTCCGGAACGTTTGCCGCCCAATCCGGAACAGTCATATGCGATAAGATGACCGGAGGACTGCTTTGGCCTTTGTGGTCGATGTGTGTCAGGAACAACTGCGTAAATGGCGAGTGGCGTTTAGAGGCAAAAACGAGCCATCTACTATTAGGAGACCAGCTATGCCAGGAGTTCATCCCCTGATTGTTGCACTTCATCTTTCGAGATTCTCCGCCGCCAGATGGAATAATATGCAATTTGCTGTCCGGCCTTACCATTATGAATGATTTTGCCTGACAATAAACAATCCAGTTGCCATCCGGCGAGTACCTGGGAAAGAAGTTGCTCATTCCGTTGTTCGATGCACCTTTCAATGGTTCAGCTGTCCCGCCCGCCCCCTCATTAAAAGGAATCCGGTATAAGTCATAACGGAAGCCATCTATTGTTTCTAAATACTCCAGACCTTCTTCAGGGGACATGGAATAATTCTCCGTATTATATTTGTCTTCTACGGCCTTTGCCCGGATGAAAACAATCGTTTTCCCATCCGGACTCCAACAGGGATTACATTGGACATATTCAGGGTCATCAGCACCGCCCAGAGGGTAATAAGTTTTATTCTTTCTGTCATAGACAGCCAATATTCCTCTGACAGGAAAGAAGAAATCCCCAAAGCTACTGTAAGTTATAACGAATAAATCCCTGACCATTGACACCACGTACCGCCCATCCGGTGATACCCGCGCTAAAAAACCGTTTGTGTGTTTATTGCTTTTCTTTTCATAATCATCCCATGTATTTACTTCATCTGCCGTGATGACAGTTTGCTCCTTGACCTGGACCGTTACATAGGAGCCCTTGTTTCCGGCATAATCCATATCCATGACGAGGCATTTGCCATCGCGGGAAAAGGAATGGCAACTTCCGCAGAAAGGTGGATTTGAAAGGACTATGCGGGGAGAAAGCGAGGAAATACTGTCAAAACGCCAACGGATTCTTGATAGATCCCTTGCGGCTTCTTGAAATGGAGGTTTTACTTCTCGATACAACAACGGAGCCCCAACATTGTCCAGCGATGTTTCGAAAATAATTTTAGTGTGCCCGCGGATTATTGTCGGAGCCGAATGATTGATGCCGAATATATGAGCTGTAGCCGTCTTACCTGAAGATCGTTCCTTAATTGATTCCCAATCTTTCGTACTGAACTTCAATTCGGTCTTTTTAGCCTGGAAATTCATCCGTCCCAACTCGTCTTTGAACTCAAAACTCAACAGCCATGTATCACTGCCGGTATCTAAGTTTATCCAACGAAAAGTGGGGGCAGGAATCTCTGGGGGGAAAACAGTATTATTCAAAGGATAATCAACCATAATCTGAGCATATGAAGACTGTTCATTATATCCCGATAGAATTGATGAAACAGCCTTGCTTGAGACCGCACGTTCTCGATAAATAAACATTCCTATAACCAAGGCCAATAAGGCGATAGCAGCTGCGCAGAACTTGCGGCGCGAGATAGTGCTTGAATTGAAATACTTCATACCGGGATTTCCCATATATTTGTCTATATCCTTCAGCTATGCCGTTGAGCTTATCTGCGGCAATTATAACACACTCAGTCTTTATGAAGCAAGCCGGTGACTGAATTTAAGTGTATGACCGTCAAGGCGAGTTCGTTGTTTAAATGGCCTGTGGGGGGGGCTTCAGATTGGAAGATGAGGGGGTGGTTTGTGAGAATCTGAAAGTATCAGTTGAATTACGACAGGTAATTATTAAAATTGAGTGGTAAGGAAAAATAAATGTGGGAAGCTGGAGCAAT
>Ga0307379_10007018_pt1 | contig 15366 bp, 17 predicted proteins | sample UN2MG_FD_202237 | JGI IMG/M metagenome (GOLD analysis project Ga0307379, IMG submission 202237) | Soil microbial communities from Risofladan, Vaasa, Finland - UN-2 | ecosystem: Environmental > Terrestrial > Soil > Coastal area > Acid sulfate soil | place: Finland: Risofladan, Vaasa | collected... | reverse complement strand
TTAACATTGGATATGAGATTGTCGGAAAAGCATATATTTCGAGGTATTTTAAACTTTGGAAAAATTACAGCATACCGCAGCACAACGATTTGTCTGATGAAGATGTTACGAAATGTTCGTATTCATCACTTTTCCGACAATCTCCTCTAATCCAATTCTGCTCTAAAAACAATTCGGAGGAATTACAAAAATGGTAATTGAAGAGTTGATACTTGTCAATCCGGAATCAACCGGACGCAAGCGTCGAAGAAAACAGAAACCCTTGCAGATCATCTTCCCGAAGCCGGTCCGCAGGTTAAGAGCGAACCCTGAATACATTGACAGGGCCAGGACCAGAAGCAAAGCGCTGGTGGGTAACCTCACTGGCAAACACGTTGCCGGTTCCCTGGGAGGGGCAGCTGCAACCATAGCAGTCCCCAACGCCATGCGGCTGAAAGGCTGGAGCGATGTGATGGCCAGTGGTGCTGTATCCATAGGCGGCGGTATCGCTGTCAAGCAGATGGATGAGGCCGCAGGAGATGCATTCATGCTCACAGGCCTGGGCGTGACCGGTCTGAAAGCTGTAAAGCAGCTGATGAAGAAGGCCAAAGGGGGAACTACCCGCAAAAGAAGACGCAGAACCGCCAGGAGAAACCTGGGAGACTATGAGCTGGACGGCATAGACGATTTCGGCATTGATGACTTCAGCCAGGAAGAGTTCCTGGGTGATGAGGACGATCTGCTGGATTTCGGAGATATCGCTGATCTCGGCGAGGAAGTAATCGAGAAATCAAGGAGGAAAAGGCATGACTTTCTTTTATCCACTGAGGAACAAGCATACCTTTGAGATCTTTAATAAAGCCTATAAGGTGGCCATGCAAGAAGCAAAACAGTCCACGTATGGAGCCCCGCAGGGCTTCATACGTGTGCGGCCCGCTACTGGCCAGAGTAGGTGAAGCCGCCGGCGGGAATTGAACCCGCGACCTATTGATTACGAATCAATCGCTCTGCCGGGCTGAGCCACGGCGGCAGTATGGTATCAGAACATATGTCTAATATTTATTTATTCTTTTTTGAAATGGATTTTACTTCCATATCCCCAATATTGGGGACATATACTGCTTCCAATCCGAGACTTAAAAAATCCTCTTTCGTGAAAATTTTCCTTAATTCCTCTGAATCCAGTCTTTCCTCCTTTTTAAGATGATTATTTATCGTACCAAGATAAAATTTGTTCCGTGTTTTACTGATCTTACCCATGATCTTTAGCAGTCTTGATTTTTCATTCATTTCTCTTGCAGTCTGAAAACCAACTTGCTGCGGAGTATTAGTTTTAGATTCCGTTATGCTTAACCCCCCGGTTTCCACTGGAACCTTTGCATACTTATGGTTCATGACCCAATTCTTTATCAGGAGTTCACTCTGTTTACCTGAACATTCTATTATCTCCTGATCCATCCATTCAGGTAAGTGCTGCCTGACCCCCATGCCCCCCTTTTTTGCGAACCTGGAATCGCACAGTACCAGCACACCATCTTCGTCAGCTGCCCTGTGCACCCTGCCCAGTCCTTGCAGGGCCCTGTTCATGGCAGGGAGAGTATATGCAATGAACATTCCCTGTTGTTTACCGTACTTGTTCTTATAATACTCATTAACAGTCTTCTGGATCTCTGTATATGCGGTGAGGGGCAATCCCACCACCATTGCACCCTTTAATGCCTCTCCCCTGTAATCAATGCCTTCACTCATCTTCCCACCTGCCACTGCCAGCAATACTCCGGGTTTGACTGCCTTTTTCTGGCTTGCCTGGAAGAAACTGGACAATACGGCAGGCACCTGCTGGGATTCCCTGGGTTCAAGAAATATCTGCTTGCCTGCGGCCCTGGCAGCCGATGTACTAAAATCGAGATACTGATCAAGCAGACTGTATGAAGTGAAATAAACTACCACGTTCCCTGGTACGTTTTTAATAAACGAATCCAGATGATGTTCAATCTCGGCTACATTGTCAGGTTCATTCCTCAAAGAACTCTGGGTGGTGGCGTCTTTAGCCGCAAGTATGAGCCTGTTCTCAGGTGGGAACTGGTTGGGCAGGCTTATAATATTAGCCCTGCCGTTCTTTCCGAAATAATAGAGCTCATATGCATCTGTAGGTGAAAAAGTGCCAGATATCATGATCGTGCTGTGATGTGCGTCCATCACGCTTTCGATCTGAAGGTTAGGGTCGATATTCCTGATCTCAAGATTGGTGGAAGTGTACGTTTTACTACCCACTTTTCGCTCTTCAGTATATTTTACAGGCACGTAGGCTTCATCGTTCTTGGCAAAGTTCAGCATGAACATAAATTCGCCCACCTGCTGGAGATAAATTTCCTGGGATACGCTTTCGGTCTCCTTTTGCCTGGCTATCACATCTGCCAAATTCATGAGCTCGGCCACCATTCTGTCATCCTCTCTTACCAGGCTCTCGCCGAACACAAAGTCAGCGAACATATGGGGGTCGAACCATTCCTCAGACGAGGTGCCCTTCTCATTCATCTTTTCCATGAACTTGTATATCCTGGGCAATATCTGTTCTGCCACTGCCAGGCTTTCTTTTAACCCGGCTTTACGGGCCTGTGCCCTTGAGGATTCAACCTCGCTTATGGCCTTTTTTACAATATACTGGGAAAGTGAATCGCTGTTCACGGCCCTCACAGAATCTCCCAGGTTATGCGCTTCGTCTATGAGCAGTATAGTCTTTTCAGGATCAATATCAAGCCAATTATACATGGCTTCCCTGTAAGTATCATCAAAAACATGGTTGTAATTCAGGATAAGCACATCAGCCCCTTCTGCCGATACCGCCATAATTTCATATGGGCACAGACGCCCGCAGTGAGATGCCAGTTCATCGGTCTGGATTATCTTATCTCCCATGGTGCGGGCTGTTTGCTGCGCCAGCTTTGAACTTCGAAACCTTATCTCTCCTTCAGCAAAATATGCTTCCTTGGACAATAGATAATAGGGACAGCAGGACCGATCATTAGGCATTTCATCCATTACTGATTCAAGTAATTCATCATCTTTCGAAGGATCATAGACCGCATCACCTGATCTGCCTGACAGGGCCATAAACTCCCGCATTTTGGTTTCCAATAATATCCGGGTCTTGATCTTCAGGATATCGCAGCCGAAATAGACATTATCCAGCTCATCCCGGAGCTGGCAGGTCTTGTCCTTACCCACCAGATACGACACTTTGGGGCGCTTATTGGTATGCTGCCTGATCTTTTGTATCTCATCCAGGTAGATAGATACCTGACTCACTGTACGCAGCGCGACCACGATACGTTTTTCACCCCTTGAAGCGAGCAGGGCGGAAAGGATACTGGTCTTTCCGCTGCCAGTGGGTGCATCCACCATCAGGACGCTGTGACCGCCGGTCTTGACAGCCTCAGCAGCAGCTTCAAGCATCTCCCTCTGGTGCGGCCTGTAATCCTGATAAGGGAACCAGCGGTCGATATCATCATCCAATTATCAGCACATCTCCACGAAATTTTCGAGCATTTTCAATCCCCAATCACCGCTCTTTTCCGGATGGAACTGGGTGCCCATCACATTGCCCTGCCTGTTGACCACTGCTGCAGCGAATTCCAGGTTGTAATCAGACGTGGCCAGGGTATATTCGGAAGCACAGTCTGCATAATAGGAATGGACAAAATAGACATATGTTTGCTGGGGTATGCCTTTGAAGAACGCATGGTCGCTTTTGATTGTGAGCGAGTTCCAGCCCATGTGGGGTACCTTGCCTACTGATTCAGGGAACCTTACCACCTTTCCGGGCACCATATCAAGCCCATTATTGATGCCTCCTTCTTCGGACTGGCTCAACAGCATCTGCATACCCAGGCATATTCCTAAGAGCGCTTTTCCTGTGTTGACCAGTTCGATGAGGTCTGCTTTAAGAGGTTCAAGGTTTTTCATAGCATCCTGGAATGCTCCCACACCAGGCAGTACCACAGCATCGGCCCTTGACATGACAGCTGGGTCCGAGGATATGGTTACATCAGCTCCTGCATATTCCAGGCCGCGGGTTACGCTTCGAAGATTTCCCATGCCATAGTCTATGATTACGATGTCTGTCATTTGGTACTAAGATGTATTGAGAATAGATAAATTTGAGGATTGTAGGGTGAGGCCAGATAAGGGCGCATAAGATCGCAAAGACATTATTACTTTAACTTCGCGTCCTTTGAGGAGGAGGGCTTCTTTGATGTCCCTGGGTTTGTATTTTAGCTTGAGTTTTTTTGGCTTAGGGGTATCTTCGGATTATCTGTCTTCACCTTCGAATTCATAGTAGCCCACTTTTATTCGTCTGGGTGAGATGCACAGAATGGTATACTTGCCGCGGACGAATCTAAAATGGTTTCAGCAGCTATTAGTTCATCTCCCTCCTCTCCCCGAACAGCTCCGCATCGTTGCCTTACTGGATAGTTTCGTATTAAGTTTTACAGAACATCTGGAAACGAATAATATCAAATATGTAATTATTTCTGGGTATGTCGCTATTCTTTTTGGGCGAAGCAGGATGAGCGAAGATGTGGACATTTTTATCGAAAATATATCCTTTGAAAAATTCTTACAATTCTGGTCTGAAATCGAGCAAAGCTACGAATGTCTCAATACCGGTAACTCTTTTGAGGCGTATAACGATTATTTAAACAATCGTCATGCCATAAGAATAGCCAAAAAAGGAAGTTTTATTCCGAACATTGAACTCAAAATTTGTAAAAAACGATCTTGACGGATATTCACTTGAAAATCGGACGTATGTAAAGCTTGCAGATAAGTCATTATATCTATCCCCACTTGAATTGCAAATTCCTTACAAGCTATTTCTGGGGTCAGAAAAGGATATTGAAGATGCCCGGTTCCTGTTCAAGCTTTTTAAAGATAATTTAAATATTGTATTACTCAAAATGTTCTTAAATAAACTCAAGGTTTCAGATAATAATGCTAAAAGATACCTGGGAGGTTTTGATGATAATTGATTTAGAAGAATTGAAAAAGGAGAAGGAGGACAATTTCAAGGAACGATTGGATTTCATTGATAGATATGTTGAATGGATAAAAGCCACACCAAATAAAGTATGGTCAAAGCAACATAAGGATTTCATAGACAGTGCATTTCAAAAATCCTGATTCATCAAAGTTTCGCTCCTCCCTGAACAGCACCGCATCGTCGCCTACCCAGCCGCCCCCTTTCGCTTTCACTCTGCCCGGGTGCCCGTCCTGATATGCTCCGCCTGAAATATAATTAGATGTTCATTTAATTAAGGGAAAATGATTAGCAACGAACTGTTACTAACTGATACGAACTCCGAGTTCGTACGTGTTCGTTTTGAGTTCGTTGTTATTTATTTCTCAATCCATGCCGCCCCCTCTCGCTTCACTCTGGCCGGGTGCCCTTCCTGATCTGCTTCGCCTGCCCTTGTGGTGAGGGAGGCTGGCAGGTGCTTTTCGATTATTCCGGCGATCTGGGGATGCGAAGTATGGATGGATTGTTTGAGGGGTGTTTGCTTACTCCTCCCTGCTAAAAACTGCAGAAAAGAGCATAGTTACCCATATGTTGAAGCGTTCATACTCGTATGATGATGTATGCACTCCCAAACCAAACTCACTGGTGTTTGAGAGCAAACCTTGATATCAAATTCGAAAAAATGGCAGTTTGAAGTTATTGCTCATATCAGCAGAAGCTCAAATCCCAAGCACTTTGTGCAGTTTGCCTACATCGTAGCTCGGCTCCCCAGACCTCTTTCTCCGTTCTTCAGCGTTTTCCAGGATTTTAAGGACTTCTTTAAGCATCGCTTTCCCTTCCTGTGTTTTTGAGGCTTCTCTGGGTGTCATTCCCCCTAAAGATGAGATAGGCATATCCACCCATTTTCGGTAATGGTCTTCAAGTAATTTCTTCCTTAGCGCTTCACGAACAGGCTCATCTAATTCATTTTGTTGGGTTTTATTCTTTGCGATCTTATTTTTTCTGCTGCCAGGATCCAGGGGTTTGTTTGACTCTGATTGAAATTTAATGAAATCTCCCAGAGTTTTAAGCATATCCTTCCCAAGTTCGAGCCTTTTTTCGGAAATACAATCCAATATAAGCTGATTATTATTAATTGTCAGATCTCCCATTGACCTGTACTGTGGATCACCTATCTCAGAAACAAGAGAAGTTTCAAACATGACCCCTCCTGCGCTGATATTATGATCTCTTATTTCCGCGACCAGCCCAAAATGAATTTCATCCTGGTCAGACTCAAGAATTTTAAGGTCAGGTATGTCATAAAGTACACCCAACGCCTTATTATAATCCTTGACTTTATAGATCGCTTTTGCAAAAAGAACAGGATCTCCTTCCGGGGTTACAATCTTTGGAGGCTGTGCCGCTTTTATGTGGGCGAATTTAATGAAAGTATGGCCGTGCTCTTTGAAAAATTGCTGCCATGTAGCCTCTGGCTTTTCCATCTTGAATCTAAGGAAACTTTCCTTACCAAACCGGATCATCTCATTCTTGCCAGTTGCTGGCAAGAGACATGCTGCCCCAGAGAGGTAAAATTTGCCCAGCGTTTTAATTATTCTCATGGCACCAATGTCCCATTTAGTCATTCCTCTGGAAGAACGTATATCATTCACAAATATTTCATTATTTTCAAAGAGATCTCTGATATAAATGCCTCTGCCTCTTTCTATCCCTGTTACTTCATAAACCCTTAGAGCAGTATCCTGCCATCCTTCGAGTATTTCTTTTTCCAGAGGGGAAATGTATGTATTTTTTTCAAGATAGAACAAATCAATGATCATTTTCCCAAAATCTGTCAGCCTGTAATCGTGAATGAACCAGTCGATCAACATGATCATATCACCCTCATCAGGCTCCCTACCTTCCAAAAATATCTTCTTGGCTTCTTCGAAATCAGCCTTAAAGAGCGGTTCTCTGGAAAACTCAAGTATTTTTTCCCTCAGACTGCGCTCTGCTTTCGCTTTAATTTCCTGTGTTTGCATACAGCATTTCTTATATTTCTTTCCACTGCCACAGGGGCATGGCTCGTTCCTGCCAGCTTTCAAATTCATTGTCTCTAACATGGAATTTAGAATTATAAAGGTGGCGATTTTGATGCCAAAACATTGAACCATTGCTGGCTTATACTTTCTTTATGTACAGGGCTTTGCCAGACGATAATAGGTCTTTTTTTAAAAACCATTAGATTAAAATCCTGAGGATTGGATTTATCTGAAGCCGCTGAGCCAAATAGAGCAACTACCCCATCAACATCTCCAACCAGTGAGGTAAATTTTTCAACAGCAAGGCTGTATCTGTTTCTGGCGTTCATTCATAATTCCTCAATTCCTCTGGTAGATAGAATATCTCTCCTCTTTTTTCCACAATCCTCTTGCGGATTAATTCCTTCAAAGCATGACTTGCAGTCTTTTCGCTAATATCATAAGACGCCATTTGATCAAAAAATTCTTGTTAAGATGAAAATCTCTTCGACCAGAAAATATTGGCTGCCAGGAATAAAGGATCATTGCCAATATATTGATATTTTTCGATATCGTAATTGAAGACAACATCTCCACCACAAAAATTTGTTCCACATTTTGAGCAAAAAAGTTTTATTCTGCTGAAATCCCATATATAGAAACCACCTTCATCCATATCCCATTTGCAAAGTGGGCATATATGGGTTGGTTCAATTGTTGGGTTTTTTACCATTTTTAGCACCTTGATCTTCTTCCTGTTAAAGGTTTACTATACTACTTGCTGTGCGCCGCAGCCTTCGCAGACACACCAGGATCACCGCCATTATTATGGTGCCTCTCTCCTGCCTCCCTGAGCCGTGCTCTCCCCATAGACCGAAAGCTCTCGATTCCGGCTTCTGTCAGCCTCAAACATCACCAATTTTGGTCCCACAATGCCAGTGTCATCCTGGCCCTGCTGATATCAATCCTTGAAAATACATAATCCAGCACATGTCCCCTCAATTCTTCAGCCGGGGCAGTATTACTGATATACTGGTCCGTCAATTCAGAGGCCAGTTCATCCACTTCGTCCTGAGTAGCCTTATGCACCTCCACCCTTACTACCTGTTGCAAATATTGCGTGATCTGAACACTTAGAGTCTGACTGGAATTTTCAATAAAACCAGGGTCGTTTTTCAGCTCCTCCAACATCTCATCCAGAATGATATCACTAATGCCGGAATTGTTACCCGGGACGGCATTGTCGATCTGCTGGTTGAGTGCTGTCTGGGCATTCTCAAGTGTCTTATAGATCGTCATTTCCACAATGATCTCTACAGCATTGTCAACTGTTAGGTTGATGGCATCGCTAATATGACCAGATATCTGCATTTCGGTCTCATCCCTGGGCATTTCATTAGCATGTTCCAGGTCAATTCCAATTTCATTTAACTCGGTATCGATCAGACTTTCCACATAATACCTGGTAAATTCAGTGTGATAAGGCATGGTAATCCAGGCACTCTCCACATATGCAGTATCCGGCACTGCTTTACCCATTTGGGTCTCGCCCCCGATGGGAATGTCCCTGAACGGCCGCCATATCACAGAGACATGATAATTATATCTCTCCCCGATCTGGCTGTCCAGGTAATCCTGCATCTGAGCATTGATATTGGTCCTGTATTCGTCAGTGAGCAGGTTCAATCTTACTGTTGAACCATTGTACTGGATAATGAATTGTGAAGCAACTGACTCACTTGCAAGATCAGCAAATGTCTTATGTTTCAACTCCCGGCCTGCTACCAGTTTTTTGCTTGTCTGGTAGATACCTGAATCCACTGCACTGGCTCCCAGCGTCTCATTTACCAGATAGTCCATCTGAGTGCCTGCCACAGTATAATTAAAATCATCAATCCTGCCGTTTTGCAGCGACAGCAGTACCTGTGAATTATGTTCTGCTGCATTCTCATCATGCAGTGCAGTTATCTGGTTAATGCCGACGATCGCAGGTGCCAATATTACCGCACATACAGATATCAGCAACAAGAACAACAGCGTATCGATAACACTCGAAAAAGCGTCCGTGTCCCTGAAGATCTTCACGTCTATTTCTCCCATATCTTGACAGTCAACGTACCCGGCATCTCGTTTGCTTCATTCAGCCTGATAGTTACAGGGACAGATGCTGAAACTCCCATATCTGGGGAAGAACCCACCACTTTTCTATAAAATGGCGGCACCTCGATCTTGAATGAAAAATCATACCTGGTCCCATATCGTTCTGTTAATTCCCGGATATCCTCTGGACCCAGGCCCTCTATCCTGGAAGCATCTATCAGATCAGGCCTGTCAGGTGCGGTCAATGCAGGGTTTTTCATCAACAATCCTGCCAGGCTGGCAGCGTCACCATAATGTTCTGCAATATACGTTTTCTCCTGGTAGACCTGGTATGTATGAGCCACTAATGAAACAAAAATAATAAACCCAACAACAGCCAATGCCATTGCAACCAGATCAGAATTAGGTTCCACAATTCCTTTTTCATTGGTAAACAATGGTAATACCTCTCTTCTCAATTCCTTCGGGTCCCTGAAGATTCAATACAACTTTCTCAACTATCAATGGCTGATCAGTGTCAGGGACGAATGAGTCCACAGCAAGTTCATGTTCGGCCTCTCCCAGCAACTCCCTGATCAGATCCCAATCAGAAGGCAGCAGTAGATCTTCTCCAATACCTGTCCTGCCCTGGCACCTGTTGGATATGGCAACCATAAGTCCGGACCTGTTGTTCCATAAACTGTTAGAAGGATACACTGGTGTCATTAATGCCCTGGCTCTGGTCATGTGCGGCATCGTTGAGGCTGTGACATATCTGGCAGAGAGACCAACCTCTACATTTTTGGGAATATCGAATCCATAATAATATGAGCGCTGTACACTGGTACTATCTACCCCTTCCAGATACGAGGCAAGGTGGGATATTTTTGCATCCAGCATCCCGGATGAGTCTTTTTCTATAAACAGTGGATGGACGTTAAATGCAGCAATAATTAGTAATGAACAGAATATCAACATTCCCGCTCTTGTAATAAGATAATCAGCCCATGCCTTTTCATCGATCGTTAGACTTTGCACTGCATTTCACTCCCTAATATAATGTGATAAATGTACCCTCGCTGTGCTTTACCAGCTCGATTGTCAGTTCATAAGTACCAGAGGTAAGGATGATAGGGCTATCCAGATCAGGACTTGAAGCATATTTTGCACTTGAGGTTAACGTGGTTGTGACCCCCTTATATGTAGTGTAATAGATGAGATTTTGCTCATTAGGGGCCGTAGGCACTCCATTATTTTGTGGAGGCATGGCACCCAGGACTAACATCTCAATCCCGGCAGGTACGGTGAATGTAACAGTTTCCAGTGTACCCATGTTATCTCCAGGATCAGTAATATTCCGGGCACCTCCCTGCTGGAATATAACGGCCGAGCGGTCCTCAAGTGCAGCAAGATCTCCTGAAAACCGGGTTATCTGTGAGTCGCGGGTAAAATCAGCAAGAGCAGTAGCTGATAAGGCTATAAGTATTCCTATCAAAAGGGCTGCCACTACAAATCTCATTGGCAGTGCATCGGCCCCCACCTCATCACCTAACACATATGTGCAAAAATACGTCCTATTATTTTAACATTGCTAATATTGTTAAAATAATTATTACAAAATATATTCATACAAAACGAAATAACTATTATCAATCATATACAATACTCATATTAGCATTACAAAACTTACAAAAATGGGCTAGGAGATTAGATAAATATGTATCTTGATGATTTTTTGGAAAAGAAAGGGACAGATAAGAATGTGACTGAGTTAATATTATTGTTAAGCAAACAGGCAATAGTAATTAAAGATAACTTCTTAAGTTCAAGAGGTGCCGCCGATACAGAGAACGTGTACGGCGAGACACAGATGGCCCTGGATAAAAAAGCTGACGAGATATTGATAGCAGCTCTAACAGCATCCAGACTTGTCAGGTGGATAGCCACGGAAGAGCAGCCAGACATAATCGAGGTAGAGAATCCAGATAATGAGTTCGGAATTACCATTGACCCGCTGGACGGATCATCCCTGATCGATGTGAACCTGGCAGTGGGCACCATAGTCGGGATATATTCCGGCTATGTACTGGAGCCTGGAAATACCATGCTTGGTGCTTTGTATATACTGTACGGACCACTCACAACATTAACATATACCACCAACAACGGGGTCCACGAGTTCGTTATGGGCAAAGACGGACGATTCACCCTGATGCAGGAAAATGTGACCATTCCCGAAGGCAAGTTATATGCACCTGGAGCGCTGCGAAAAGATTATCTACCTTACCATAAAAAATTCATCGAGCACCTGGAATCGGAAGGATACAAACTGAGGTTTTCAGGCTCTTTTGTGGCAGATGTGCACCAGATACTCCATAAAGGAGGATTGTTCACTTACCCGGCATTTAAGGGCAAGGATTCAGGAAAACTGAGATTGTTGTTCGAAGGGACACCCATGGGTAAAATGGTCACCGAGGCCGGTGGAGCAGTATCCAACGGCAGAGGCAATCTTCTGGATGTAAAACCCACTGCAGTTTCTAACCGCACTCCCATTTATATAGGCGGAAAGAAGGAGATCGCTCTTATTGAATCCTATGTGAAAAATGCGTGAATAACGAGAGTAGCAAAACATGCAATTACTGGAAGAGGATATTGATAATATCGGACATATCGTAGCTCGCCGATATTTTACCGAACAGGGCTGGAATTACACTGACCTCAAACTCTCAGGTAAAAATATCCTCGAGTCCATAGATGTAGTTAATGAACAGTATGATAAATATCCATATTTGAGCCGGGACTGGTATGTGGAAAATTTGGCTGAAAAGAGCATTCATTTGGCAACCAGATGGGATGACCTTAATATCCTTGGGAATTTACTGCGAATTGTGCCCGACCAGTTTGATTTCCTGCTCAAATTCAATTCCAAGAAATCGATGTGTATAGTCGTGCAGACCGAACTTGACGACAGGCAGCAACATGCCATTGCAGAAGCCAGAAAGTCTGGATTTAATGTCTATATCTTCAAGACTGATGTACCAAAAAATATGGATTTTGAACTAGAAGAAGTGGTCGGCGGTATATCTGGGCGGGTGAATTTCAAATAGTTACTACATTATCGATGATTGAGTAACCTGTCCAGATCAGAGCTGATATTTTCAAAAAATGTATAATCTGTAATCAAGTAATTACCAGGTGTAATAGTATCCAAAAATCCATACCAGTATACTACCATTCCCGGTCCGTACAGGTCTTCATAGAACTGGAACTGCTTTTTCTGGTACCGATTATGTTCTTTCTCATCTGCAAACACTGCCTTGCTTTCTATCCATCTTACTTTATTACCGTTAATTCTCATTGGTTCATGAAGGAGAAAGTCCGGGGTTTTTGTATTGGGTTCTTTGTTCAGATCTGATTCGGTGAGAAAATCCAGGCCATCCCCTTTAAGCCATTTATAGATGAGTTCTTCTCCCAGTTTACCATGGTTGCTCTGCAGGACATGAGCCTTAGGAGAAAAACAAAAATCAGTTTCAATTGCCTGGTTTAATTCAATTTTCAAACGTTTGTTGTGTAAAATATCAGGGTTTTTTATAATAGATTTACTTTTCAAACCCATTTCTTTTAGTATTATTGAAGCGGTAAGTACGGGCGGGAAATCATGCTTATGAGCAATATCCATGATCGTGGCTCCCTTTTTCCATGACCTGACAAGGGCAGGAGCTTTATACATCATCCGGCTATGATTATTCCTCACGTTCCTGACTATTTTTTGGTGAAAAATATTGGAAACAGTACTTGAATATAGTGAGAATTCCAGGGAAATTTCATGAATAAGGTCAGGAGAGTTCAGTTCCTCATAGATCTGCTGATATGTTTTTATATCCATCTTAAGTAAATATTATTTTTTTAATGTTATTTATAATTTAATTATTTTATTTTTCAAACACTCGTCTTGTACCGCAGGATCGCTGCCATTCCGCCAAAGGCATTCATTAACTGGGCACCCTCTTCAAAATCCATTGATATGAACTCGATACGTGTACTCATCTGGTCAGCCAGTGTGGAAAGTTCATTTATCACATCTACTAATTCTGTGATCTTTACAACTCCCTGGCATTTCTTACATGGAGGTAATGAAGGTTCATCCTCACCCGCTTTACGGGTAACGGTCACTGCACTTACATCACTGCATTGACTGCAACGCGTGGATAACCTATCACGTCTGAGATCTTCTGACAACAGCAGAACTTCAACAGACCCCATCTGCAGGTTCTTACGCACCTCTTCCTCTCCATATGCAGCAAGTCCGCTATCTCCCACCAGCTCTTTTAGGAACCTCTCCATATACTTCTTTTCCTGGACTACCTCCACATTCATTAAGGCTTCAGAGGCATTGTCCACAAGTTCGGACAATCCGCTCTCATCAGTGTATGAAGTATCGAACAGGCCCAGAATCTTCCTTTGTAGCTCATGGTGCAGGAATTCACCACCTTCGAATTCCTCTTTTGTTGGAGAAGGACCTCCAATCAGTATTGCTTCCAGGTCCTTATGGTCCACTTCCAGAAAGATCTTGCTAGCTGAATCACCTATTCGTTTATAGAAATCATGGATCGCGATCAGGCGCAGCTGCTGGAACCTATGCGCACTCTGGCCGCCCTTTCTCTGCTTACCAGGCACTGATGAGGTCATGTGGTCCCTGGCCTCCATCCGCTTACCAGTCAACAGCCCAACAGTCGCTTCCCTTCTGTCCAGCACCAGCAGACCATAGGTCCGCTTATCCTTCAGCATATCTTCAAGCGTTTCAAGATAAAAGGACGAATCGCAATGGTATTTATATGAGACTAAGGGTTCAGGAGGTTCAATAATAAAACTCTGAAGATCGGTCTTATTGCTGCCCACATCTACTGCACCTGTAAAAAATACAATTCCATCTTCAGGAACCTTGGTGAGATAACGTAACCTGGACATGAGGCTCTCCAGTGCACTTTGAACATTGGTCTTGGTAAGCTTTGATTTGATGTTAGCAGCCTGACCATGTTCATCCCTGAGCTGGGCTACCACATCTGAGATTTTCTTATCATGGGGTATGTATAAAGAAATAAGTTCAGTGCCTCTTCCTTTCTTTGATCTTATTTCTTCGAGCTGGCGTTTAAATTCGTAACGTTTGTGGGCTTCTGATTCTGACATATATGATGTTATCTCCGAATAAAACAGGTGCTAACATACATGGCATCGCCTATATAGATTTTCTTACCTTATTTTATTCAAATATCTTCTTCATGTGATTATGGTGGCTTTTCAGGTTTTTTTCAATTTTCGGGTCCCATTCGTTTGCAGTTTGCCAGAAAAATTTTGCTTTTATATTTTTTCCCCTTGACTGTATCGGTGCAACTCTATCCAGACTTTCTCCCAACGTCTGAACATATTGTTCTCCGATTTGTTTTTTTGTATCTTCGAACAGATCCAATAATTTCTTTTTAATCTCAGTCTCGTTTCTGCGATTATATTTGGACCATAATTTTGCCACATCATCATCAACATGACTGCCTTTATCATCGATAGTCATAGTTCTCCTGCTATTATGTTGATATGACGTCAGATATATTTTTCGTACTTCAATCATATCAATATTGCATAAATTATATATACGGTGTACAATATTGTACATCAATGCACACATAAATACAATTTAGATAACGTGATACTAAAATGCACAAAATAATCGACGAGATAATTTCATCAACAGAAATACGGGTTAAAAACATCCGGAATAATAGCACTGGAACAACTGTCACGGTAAGAAGCCTTGTTCAGTCCATATTATCTGCACAGGGCAATCACTGTATTCCTGTCATTGCTGAAGTCAAACCTGCTTCGCCAACCACTCATAATAAGGATGTGACGAGTCTTGAAGCAGCTGGGATAGCCCGGACAATGGAAAGAGCGGGAGCAGCTGCGATCTCAGTCCTTACAGAACCCCAGTTCTTCCATGGCAGCCTGGAAAATCTGGAGCAGGTGCGAAGTGCTGTGAATATCCCTGTGCTACGGAAAGATTTCATTATTGACCCTAAACAGATCTATGAAATAGAGAGTGATTTGATACTTTTAATTGCAGGAATACTGGGAGATCGTCTCCCTGAATTTATCAGAATTGCAGCACAAAGAGGACTCCAACCCCTGGTGGAAGTGCATAATGAAATTGAACTTATGGCTGCACTGGATACTGATGCTGAAATAATAGGTATTAACAACCGCAATCTCAATACAATGGAAGTGGACCTGGCCACT
>Ga0307379_10007016_pt1 | contig 15369 bp, 18 predicted proteins | sample UN2MG_FD_202237 | JGI IMG/M metagenome (GOLD analysis project Ga0307379, IMG submission 202237) | Soil microbial communities from Risofladan, Vaasa, Finland - UN-2 | ecosystem: Environmental > Terrestrial > Soil > Coastal area > Acid sulfate soil | place: Finland: Risofladan, Vaasa | collected... | reverse complement strand
CGATTCGTGCGCTCAAAGGGATCAAGGCGCTTGATGGAGCGAAGTTTGCCAACATCGGCGGGACGCCGGAGGGCTATTATGACGTCTATTGGAACGACGGTCGATTACGATCGAAGTTCAACATAACGGTCGACCGCCACGAATTGACCAAGATACTTGCGCAAGCGGACGCGCTGAGCAAGCGGGATGTGAAGAAGGTTGCAGAAGAAATTCAAGCGGAGGTCCCCTCGGACGGCATATCGACTGACGAGTTCATGAAGCTTGCCCGGGTGTACATCGTCATTGAACGGCTAATTCAGGAACACGACTACGCGGGCGTAGGGGTTGCCTGTTGGCCTCAGTTCCAGGAATTGTACGGCCTGACGGCGTGTACAACGCTTGGCCGCCTCAACGAAAAAGGGCATGTGGCTGCATGCGAGGGCGACGTTCCCAGCGCGATCTCCATGGCACTCCTCAAGGCGATTGGAGGAGATAAACCTATACTGATGGATCTTTCTGCTCTCGACATATCGGACGACACGATCATGCTATGGCACTGTGGTGTTGGGCATCCTACATGGACGGAGCATTGTGTCCAGTGTCGACACACGATAATTCAAGCCAAAGGCGACGATGGCGTGACCAGACCCGCTCCTGCCGCGTATGATATGGTTCTAAAGGCCACCCCTGTCACATTGATGCGCATTACGGACGGCGGGAATCGCCTCTTGCTCGCTACGGGCGAGACGTTGGGCGATACCAAGCCGAGTGCACGAGGCACGCGTGGTTGGGCCGGTAACTTCAAGCTCAACGGAGAGGAGCCCATTTCGTCGCTTGAGTTCACAAACACGGTACTGGTTAACGGCTTCGAGCACCACTATCCCATTGCGATGGGGAATCTCAGCGATGCCATCCTTGAGTTTGCGGCGTGGATGGACATCAAACCGTTAGAGAAGGTCCCGTACCGACCTTATCTCCAGCGTCGTACATGGTAGGTCGGTTTGGAGAGTCTCAGCTCGAAGGAATGGGACGATACAAAAAGGAGGCATGGAATGAAAGGCGTTGTCGTTTATCATGATGGTTCTATCAAGATTGAGAAACTTCCTAAGCCCAGGATTAACGAGTACCAAGCACTCGTTCAAAACCTGAGCTGCGGTATATGCAACGGAACGGATCTCAAGTTAATTCACGGGAGTTTCAAAGGGTTCGACACGTACCCGGCGGTCCTTGGACACGAGAGCGTTGGCCGAGTCCTGGAGGTTGGCGGCAAGGTAACCTCGTTTAAGCCCGGGGATCTTGTTGTTCGGTCGATTCTTGAGTCAGTTGAAGGGGGAAAGTATTACTCTGGATGGGGCAGCTTCGCTGAGTACGGCGTTGTTGGTGACTACAAAGCGATGGCAAAGGATGGACACTCAGACTATTTCGACATCTACTATGCACAGCAAATCGTGCCGGGCCATTTTGATGTCCATCAGGCGGTGATGCTAATCACGCTGAAGGAGGTCCTCTCCGGGATTGAGCGATTTGGCGTGAGTAGGAACCGGTCGGTTCTCATCCACGGCGCTGGCCCAGTGGGGCTTTCGATGGTGAGATTCGCGAAGCTCAAGGGCGCTGAACCGATCGTCGTGAGTGAGCCAGATGCTGGTCGCCGCGAGCGCGCGAAGCGCTTAGGGGCCGATATTGTAATCGATCCGATATCTGAGGATCTTGTGCTTCGAGCCAAGGATATTCTACCCGAAGGATTTGATTTCGTCATCGATGCAGTTGGCATTATTCAGTTGATGAGCGAAAGCCTGAAGCTTGTCAAGTTCAATGGCAAGGTTGGGGTCTACGGGATTGCCCCGCAGACTCAGGCACAATTGGTGTGGGAGGAAGCGCCGTATAACTTCCAGGTCCACTTCGTGCAGTGGCCCACATTCCAGGACGAGGCTGCCGTACACGGCGAAATTATCGCGCTCGTCGATTCCGGAGCGATCGATCTCGCCGAATTCGTGACGCATGTCCTTCCGGGATTGGAGAGTTTCGAGCGTGGTCTCGAAATCATTGCTTCCAAGGAAGGGGTCAAGGTTACAATCGATATCCAAGGGTAGTAGAGGACCGTCATGGGGAAAACTTACTTGCTTGCGCATGATCTTGGGACGACAGGCAACAAGGCCAGTCTCTTCGACACGGAGGGGAGGCTAATCGCCAGTGCTCTGGAGGTGTATCCGACCCATTACGACAAACCGGGCTGGGCCGAACAGGATCCGGATTCTTGGTGGCGGGCGGTCTGTAGAGCGTCCGCGGCTGTTATGGATAAGGCAGGGATTACCAAGAGCTCAATCGCGGCGATGAGCTTCAGCGGGCACATGATGGGTTGTGTCCCCGTTGACGATCAGGGAAAGCCCTTACGGCGAGCGATCATCTGGGCCGATCAACGATCGACCGCACAGGTGACCTCTCTTCTGCACTCCATGTCGGCCGAGAAGATATACCGCATCACGGGAACGCGACCCAACCCCAACTACACCCTTGAGAAGATCATGTGGATTCGCGACAACGAACCCGAGATCTACGACAAGACCCGCTTTGTCCTTCAAGCCAAAGACTACATCGTGGCTCGTCTCACTGGGCGATTCGCCACCGACTACTCGGATGCATCGGCAACGAACGCATACGATCTATCAAGAAAGGCTTGGAGTACCGATCTGTTAGCGGCCGCATCGATTCCGAGCAAGCTCTTCCCCGATGCGCTACCCTCCCCAACGGTTGTTGGTCCTGTTCGGTTCGCTGATGGCGTAGATCTTGAGGGAGTCCCTGTCGTTCTTGGCGGCGGGGATGGAGCGTGCGCCACTGTGGGCGCCGGCGTCATCCGCGCCAACGAGGGGTACAACTACTTCGGCTCCTCCTCGTGGATTGCCATAGCGACCAAGAAACCTGTTTTCGATCCCAGAATGCGCACATTTAACCTTTGTCACCTGGATCCCGATCTGTACATGGCGGTCGGTACGATGCAGAGTGCCGGAGGCTCCTACGATTGGATCCGCGACGTGCTGATTCCGGAAGAGCTGGCGAAGACAACAGAGGAGGCGTACGAACTCCTCAACCGCTGGGCAAACGCTTCGCCTCCTTGCGCGAAAGGCGTGCTCTTTCTTCCTTATCTGATCGGCGAGCGAAGTCCTCGTTGGAACGAAGATGCTCGCGGGTCGTTCATCGGCCTTGCCCGGAGTCACAGTAGGGGTGATATCGTTCGATCTGTCATCGAGGGTGTTGCATTCAATCTGCGAGTAATCTTCGACGCTCTAACTGAGCAAGGGACGGTGCTACAGTCATTGCGGATGATCGGAGGTGGGATCCGAAATCCCATCTTTTGCCAGGCTTTTGCCGACATGCTGGGCATTCCGATCGAACGCCTGGAGAACGGTGAATTCGCGACCTCACTTGGCGCCGCGGTCTGCGCCGGAGTCGGAGTCGGTGTCTTCGATGATTTCAGCATCGCGGCCAAGCTATCGCCGATCGCCGGAACGGATTGGCCCGTGGAAGAGCGGAAGCCGTTGTACGACCGCGCCTACAGGCTGTTCAACCAAGCGTACGACTCGTTGGAGCCCCTCTTCGGGGAGCTTGCTGCGATGCAGCGAGACATGGCTGCATAGGCCCGCTTTTAACAACTAGATGATCAAGAAAGGAGACCATGACAGGCAATAAGAAATCGCGCAGTGCTCCGACGACGATAGAAGAGTTTGCGAACCGGATGCTGACGGCCACTTTCTCTCCGGCAGCCAGCGAGGACGAGGCGCGGGCGTTCCTTCGACGCTTCGCCGTCTACCCCGCGATTGGCGCCATCTTTGTCGACCAACCGTGGGTTGTGCTGGCGCGGGAGATCCTCACGCCGCTGGGTATTTCAGTCGGAGTCGAAGCCGCCTATCCAGTAGGTAACTGGTCCATCGAGGCAAAAGTGGCTGCCATCCGGGAGGGTGTGCGCCTTGGGGCAGACGAGATCGACATCGGAGGGAATTTCGTTGCCATCAAGTCTGGAGATTTCGATGCAGTTCGCGATGATGCCAAAGCGATGATCGACGCGGCCAATGCCGAGATCCGTGTCATGGTGCTACCCGAGACTGCCATCGTCACACGGGATGAATTGGCGCGTACACTCGAAGCGTACGCGAAGGCCGGCGTTACGGGGATCAAGACGTCTTCTGGGTACGGGTGGAACACGCACGTAGAAGACGTTTGGTTCATTCGAAGTGAATTTGGCGAAACGTTCCAAATCGATGTCTCTGGTGGTGTCCGAACGATCGATCACGCCCTCAAACACTTCGCTGCTGGAGCAGACAACATTCATGTGAGCCCCATCTTCCGAATTCTTGACGAAGCGAAGGAGCTATTCTGATGACAACACAGGTTTCTGAGATGCGAAGTCTCAGGCGAATCTCCGGGTCGATTGAATACACTGATCTCCGAAAGACAATCACCTATAGAGACGTTGAGATGATGTGTATGGAGGCAGCTCTGTACGGTTTCGGGACAATTGTCGTTGCCTCCGCGCTTGTCCGGTATGCTGCGACGTGCAATCCAAGCGAAGGACCGTCGATCGCCACTGTCCTCAGTTTCCCTTTCGGAACACAAGCTGCAAGCGTCAAGGCACGAGAGGCTGCTGTAGCTGTGGAGCACGGCGCACACGAGCTTGATCTGGTGCCTCATTTTGGCGCGATCCTCGCTGAAAGGTGGAACGACGTAAACAAGGAGTTTGCTGAGATTCGAAGTGCAGCGGCCGCGGCCACGCTAAAACTTGTTCTCGAGACTGGGCGGCTCAGCTCGACGCAGACCCGTGAGACGTGCGCCATTGCCGCGGACAACGGCTTCGACTACGTCACCAATACACTTGGCTTCCGCCTAGTCTCCACGGACCCTGGCGCTGAAGGATCGGCCAGTGTGCAAACCGTTCGGTCCCTGAGTAGTCTTGCTGGCGATTCCCTCAAGATTAAGGCGGTCGGGGGCGTGACAACGCTTCAGACCGTGAACGACTTACTCGATGCCGGCGCTCACCGCGTGGCCCTCAATGTGTTGCCTGGACTTCTGCGCGCCATGGGTTGGACGCTGGATACGAAAAAGGAGAAATCGTGAGTGACGCCGAGACGATGTATCAAGCGACCGAAGAACTAGCCGAGACCATGAAACTTCTGTCGGTTCCTCCATATGCCGGGACCCTCTCTGCGTGGCGCCGTTTCACGGCCGCCGCCCATGCGGATGGCACCGTGTCAAGAAAACACAAGGAGCTAATAGCGATTGCGATCTCGCTCGTCAAGGGATGCGAACGCTGTATCTCCTATCACGTCCGCTCCGCAATCGCTGCTGGGGCGACTGACGACGAGATGAAGGAGGCCGCATTCGTTGCCGTCATCATGGACGGTGGCCCGGCCTTGGCCCGCATGGGCGCCGTCTTGGCGGCCATCGAGGCCCATCGCAAGGAGGGAACATGAGACTCATCTTAATCTCCGCGGTACCGAATGAGATCAGGCAGCTTTACCGGCTCGGCATATTCGTTGGCGTTGCAAGCAATCCGAGCCTGGTTGCGCAGGCTGGTGTACCGTCGGAGGAACTGGTTCGCACCGTGCTCGACATGGTCCCGGACCCGGACCCGGTCTTCATTCAGGTCTCAGGCATTACGGCTGACGCCATGATCCAAGAAGGGAAGCGTCTCTGCGATCGACCCTGCTCGCGTAGTGGTCAAGATCCCCGTGACAGCCCCGGGGCTCGAGGCAATTTATGCGTTGGCATCGGACGATGTTCGAATCACCGCGACCGCGATCTGCGCGTCCAATGAAGCTTTGCTGGCAACGAGAGCCGGAGCGACGTTCCTTGCACCCTACATGGCTCGGATCTACGATATCGGCGGGGACGGCAACCAGGTTGTCGGCGACATCGTTGAACTTGTGCGGCAACACAATCTTTCCGCCAAGGTTATCGCGGCCAGTGTCCGCACCCCCGAAGAACTGATGATCGCTTGGAAGGTAGGCGCCGACTACTCGGCCATCCAGCCCAACGTCATCGCGAAGATGTGTTCGAATCCTGCGGTGGAGTCAGCCGCCATGAAGTTCCACGAGGACTATACTCAGGCATTCGGTAACCAAGTTTCCGCATAGGAAAAGGAGGTCAACATGAAGTACGAAGAAGTTCGAGGCGCGAGAATCCCTGCGCTCGGTTTTGGCACGTTCCGGATGAAAGGTGATGAATGCACACAGGCGGTCGAAAATGCCCTCAAGATCGGGTACCGTCATCTGGACACGGCCGAGATCTACGATAACGAAAAGTCCGTCGGAGAGGGAATCCGATCCGAAGGGATCGATCGTAAGGATCTGTTCATCACGACCAAACCGTGGATGGAAGATTTGTCGCCTGATGGTGTTCGGAAGAGCTTGGACCAGAGTCTTCGTGACATTGGAGTAGACTACGTCGACCTATGGCTGATTCACTGGCCGAACCCGAAGTTCGCGGTCGAAGAGACCCTAGCGGCGATGATGAAGGAAGTCGACCAAGGCAAGGTCCGATACGTCGGCGTAAGCAACTTCCCTGCAGCGCTCTTCGAGCGTGCGGCTAAGGCTGCACCGGTCGTCTGCAATGAGGTTGAATATCACCCCTACCTTGCTCAATCAAAGGTCATTGCCGCTGCCCTCAAGCATGACGCCCTTGTGACGGCGTACGCCCCATTGGGGATGGGCAAGTGTCACGCTGACGAAACGATGGCTGCGATCGGCGCCAAGTACGGGAAGAGTGCGGCCCAGGTGACTCTCCGTTGGTTCATGCAGCAGCCCCATGTTGGCGCGATTCCAAAAGCCTCCGGCTTCGCCCATGCCAAGGAGAATTTCGAGGTCTTCGACTTTGAACTCTCCTCCGAGGACATGGCGGCGATTCATGCACTAGCTCGTGGCGAGCGATTGATCGAGCCTGATTTCGGACCCGCGTGGGATGATTAGTCGGAGTCACAGGAGGCCTGCAGAGGGGATCGGATGAGCATCTTGCCTGGAGTACGCGAGCAAGACGTGCCAACGATCTACTTCATTGGCGTGACGACAACCCACTCGTCGATCATGCGCGTATTCCCGCGTTGGGCCGCTGTGCTAGGAATCGACGCGAAGATTGTTGGCGTAGACTTCGCCCTGCACGATCGTCCTGAAAGGTATCGTCAGATTGTCGAACATATCAAGGCCGACTCTCTATCGATGGGGGCGCTCATCACCGCACACAAGCTGGATTTGTTGACCGCAGCCAGGGATCTCTTCGACTCGTTGGGACCATACGCCATGTGTCTCGGTGAAGTCAGCTGCATATCGAAAGCTGGCGGCAAATTGATCGGCAAGGCGATGGATCCGATCTCAAGCGGGTTGGCTCTCGATGCCTTCGTGCCCGAGGACCACTGGGCCTCGGGCGCGGAAGTACTCATTCTTGGTGCAGGAGGAGCCTCGCTCGCTCTCTCCGTGAATCTGCTTGAGCGGGCGAAAACCGGACGACCTCATCCACACAGGATTGTCGTATCAAACCGCAGCCCGGGGCGGCTGGACGAAATGCGCGAAGTGCACCGGCGTATCGGAGCTGGCGTCCCGGTGGATTATGTACTGACCCCAGTTGCCGCGGAGAATGATCGCCTGTGCGCTGAGATGGCTGCAGGATCACTGATAGTGAACGCCACGGGACTAGGGAAGGACCGCCCGGGTTCGCCAGTGTCCGACCAAGTCATGTTTCCGCAAGATGCGTGTGTGTGGGACTTCAACTACCGTGGTGATCTTCTCTTCCTCGAACAGGCAAGGCGTCAGCGCGCGGACCTCGACCTAGTCATAGAGGACGGATGGACCTACTTCATTCACGGGTGGACGCGTGTGATCAGCGAAGTCTTTGGCGTCGACATTCCCACGTCCGGACCTGTTATTGAGCGTCTTTCGGAGGTCGCCACACAAGCGAGACCGATATCTAAGGAGACGCGGTAATCTATGGCGTCGTACGATGTTCCATTTGGTGTAGCCGTCGACTTTGCGACAGGTATGATGGAAGAACCCGATCGCGTTATCGTTCGCCGTGCGTCCGATCTGCGTGGGTACTACGCTGATGTTGAGGCACTTGAGGAACTAATCGCCTCAGGGGATCCCGTCCATTATCGCGTGTTCGAGAAGGCGATCCCCGAAGAGGAAGGGCATCTCCTGTTCTGCATGAGCGTGCTCGAACCGGGACGCATCGGAGACGAGTTCTTCTTTACGAAGGGCCATTACCATACGGTTGCCAACACTGCTGAGACGTACCTCTGCGTTAGGGGGCGAGGAATCCTTCTGCTGAAGACAACAGACGGTCAATGGGCGGCCGAATCGATGGAAGTCGGTCGCATGGTTTATGCTCCACCGTTTTGGGCACACCGTTCAATCAACACTGGGAGCGAACCGCTGATCTCATTTTGCGTCTACCCTGCACACGCCGGGCATAGCTACGGAGATATTCAGACTGAAGGGTTTCCGAAGCGAGTAGTGAACAGCGCCTTAGGCCCTTCTATTGTGGATAATCTCGGCACAACTCAAGGAGGCTAGTTGGCTGGGGATGCGTCCGCAGGCAGATGCTTCTCTACAAGCTTAATTCGCTAATGTGGATAAAGACGAGTCTTCTGGGCGAAAACGAATCCCGGAAAGCGCAGTAGTGAATTTCACTCACTGCCGGGATTCTCGTTGAACACCCGGTCGGTTAACTGCAAGGCCTGAGCGAGCAGCGGGATGCCTCAATTCGCGCCTCCTCGATGCCCAACGGAACCTTCTCGTGATGAGAAGCGTGACTCGCATATGCCTGCCGCACCGATCAGGATGGCGATGCAATATGCGCCTGCAGGGTCCCGTGATAGCTTGAATGTGTTACTATCCGCTTGTGGCAGGAATCCAGACCCTGTGGAGAATGCTGAATGCCGATGGTACGAGGCTGGTGCAGATCTCTGGCGACCTCGCAACCGAGCGTTATCGTGATTGGGGACTATGACAGGTATTGCATCACGATGGAGTTCAACGTGGAACTCGGTATTGCAAAATGGATCTTCAAGTGTCTTCCCAAGGTGCGAGCAGCTCCAGGTGGTACTGAAAGCGGTCTGCGATCAGTGGAAATTGGTACGCCTTACGGGACGAGTTTTAGACTTTCTGTCAGGCACCCTTACTGCCCTTGGTGTATCGGCCCATTGCAAGATCTTATCCGCCATGCTCTTTGTCCTTCAAACCGGTCGAATCCCAGCTTTCTGCTGGCTCGACTTCTAACTATTGACAGGGTCAAGTCTTGAGCGGTGCATCCACCTGCCACACTGCTGTTCGAAAAGTCCTCTGAGCACGACGATTGGGGACGGACGGAGCTGCGTAGCGGAGAAGTGAACAAGCCTTGGCTGAACTGGCTCGTTTCCCTAGGACGGTGGGTCTCTAGGCAGAGCAGGGGCTCTTGTCTTGGTCAAGAAAAGAGGCTAGCATCTTCTTGTAGTGGAAGAAGGAGGTGTTTACCGTATGTCCTCATGTGAAGGTGTGGGAGGGAGGAATTTGGTGTACCGAATGCATATGCGTGAGTTGGCGATCTACAACCACATTGTCGATGAGGAGCTTAAAGACGCGATGGAATCCTTTCGCCAAACGGCGGCGGTCGCGGTATGATATGGCGCTACATCAACATCGCAATTGATAAGATTGATAACGTAGAGGATCCTGTTGATTTGTAAGAAGGGAGTAGGACAGCTTCACGCTAGGACCTAAACCATGAAGGAAATTAGTATCTCAAATTTGCTTAAGTACATCGAGAACAGCCTCTTGGACCGTCAAGTGTTAAGAGAGTTAGAGGAGATAATAGCAGACAAACGATCGTACGCTGGAACAAGGCAGGAAGAAGTATTCACGAGAGAGTTCCTTTGCCGTAGTTTGGCCCGATGTTTCTATGTTGACTACCGATCCTTCCTCAACCTGACCGACTCCGAGATTGCCAGTGGACTGGGTACGGAGGGCTACAAGAACGCGGAAGGTTTTGGGTTTACGCCCGCACGAAAGGAGCGGCACTTATTCACAAAGGCGGACATTCTTAAGCCACAGATTCCCCCATCCTGGATTGCCGGTGATGCAAAACCCTACAGGAATCAGGCATGTCCAGACTTTGCGATTCGTGATCCTTTGCCGATGTCCATCTTAGGGGAGGTTAAGTTTTTTCGGTCGGGGAACCCAGAAACAGCGGTAAGGGAGCTCTACAACGCTGCACGGCAGGCTACATTCTACCTAGGGGCATTTCGTGGAGAATATAGGCAGGCCGTCGTGGTGGTCGCGGACGCATCGCAGGGGCATGTGTTTGTCGAGGGAGTTCGCCGAATGAACCCAGACATTTTGGAGCGTTTCGGAGAAGAAACAAGTATCTTCCTGTCCATAATACCCTTATCTTAATAGCGAGTCTTGCAGATCCTGCCGCATAGGATGGCCTCAGAGGATCTTGGGTCATTCGGACCTCTCTACCGCGATGATCTACACCCACATCTTTGACGAGGAAGTGGAGTCAGCGCTCAAGTTCTTTCGCCAACCGGCGGCGGTAGTGTTGAAGGAAGCCCCATCACACCCACTGGGCTGTTCTCCCTGACAGCACTAGGAAGAACATGTGAGTTCGAGTCCCCTAGGCTCCAATCACCTATCCATACTTGTTTCATCACCTCACGATGCTGACCTTCCGGGGATTCGGTAGGCTTGTCTACGAACGCCGTATGTTGCCGATGACGCATGGAGATACGCATCCGACACTCGCATCGGCAACGGATGTCGAACCCCTTCTTGCCCCCTATGCGGGATATCCCTATAATGCAAGACGATTCGTACGGGATCGTGGATGATGATAGCTATGCACACACGTGACAGCTTCCCGTCGGCAACACAGGTAGCAAGGGAGGACACAGAGGATGGCTGACCGGAAGACGACGTACGCGCGAGCCCGCAGACTGATAGCCGAGAAGCTCGCCGATCCGCTCAACATGCCGGACTCCGACGTAAACCTCACGGAAGCCTACTGTCTGAGCGCGGAAACCCTCGAAGGCTACTCGACGCTTGACTGGCAAATGAGGCAAACGATACGGAGACTTGGCACCTCAATCCGAGCATACTGGAATGCCCCCCAGCGTAAGCGCCCGCTTTGCATCTTTCTGCTTGCTGGACCAGGTTCGGGCAAGTCGTACCTGGTTGAGCGATTGTCGAAGTCACTCAAGAACCCGAACACCGCCTTCGAGGAGTACAACCTGACCGCTATGCACTCCCCGCAGGACCTCGAAGGTGTCCTCCAGAAGATACGGGATCTCAAAGTCTCAGACGAGAATCCTGTGCTGTTCCTCGACGAGATCGATTCAAAGCCCTCCAACTACGCAATGCTACTGCCGCTCATGTGGGACGGCGCCTTGCAGATCTCCGACCGGCTTGTACAAATTGGGAAGTGCGTGATAGTGCTGGCTGCAAGCAGTGGGGACCTAGAGAGCGTGGTGGCGGAAGTTCAGGATCCGGAGAAGCTGGACATTCATCAGTATGGGAAGATTCCAGACTTCATCTCGAGAATCGGTGGAGGTGTGCATCAGATTCCCGACCTCGAGCTACAGAGTGCGGGCCGGGACAGGCGTGCAGACAAGGTTTGCATGGCCATATCACTCTTGCAAAAGAGGTTTGGTGACGATCTGGTGAGCTTTCCATGGCCCTTGCTGGCGTTTGTGGCCCGAGCGCGCTTCCGCTTTGGCGCGCGCAGCATCAGCCGCTTCATGGAATCATTCGAGTTGCATGGAGAGGTGAAGACGGACGTGACTGCCGCGCAGTTGCAGTTGCCGCTTGGGTCGAGCCAGGACTTGGCGGACAGCAGCTTCTCCTCGCACCTCTGTATGGCCGCAGGCGGAAGCCCAGTAGATGTCTGGTCAGCCGTCGAATCAAACAACGTGCAGGTGGTGATCGACCCGAAGGCATGTGAGGAGATCCTTGATGCGCTCAAGCCATAGACATACAACACGCACGATGCAGCTCAGGGATCGTGAGTGACCACCAGCGTGGCATTTCAAGCGAGAGCGGTAGAGGCCAGAGGAGGGGAATGCCTACTGAGGATGATCGCCGGGTTGCGCGAGACGCGATCGAGAGGATTGTCTCACGCTCAATAGCGATGGCCGATTGCGGCTCCTCAAGACACGCGGCACCGGCTAGGTGGCAGCGGGTGACTCAGGTTGTGGAGTCAATGCTCGACGACATACCCCGGCCCGGAAGCTTACAAGGAGGAGCCAGTACCGCAATCAGGGATGCCGTTGCCGATGCGCTCTTGGGATGGTCACCGGAAATGGGCTCCTCAAGGCTGATCTCTCTCATTGCGCTTGCCGACGCATACCCTTCACAAGCAGCTGCCAGGTGGATGCTGGAATCGCTGTTGCACGAGAGGTTCCGCGGCTTCCCCGACGACTTCTCCGATATCCACCTTGAGCTTCTCTGGAAGGCGCCCATGCATTGTCGTGAGCCGAAGCAGATGCCGAGACTTGCGCGAATCCTGAAATTAGCGATAGGCAACCCGAAGTACTCTGCGGCAGGGTTCCTGGGTCTTCTTCGAATCGACCCCGCCTGCGCTTCTCGGCACCTTCCGCAGTTCCTCAAAGCGTCGCGGGAGCGGAGTGTCGCCACAGCTGTAATGATTCTCGAATTCGTTGAGGTTCTTGGGGCGACAGGAGTCAGGGAAGTGATAGAGAGCTGCGCGGCAGATGCAGATGGTCGCCTGATGCTACATGTTCTTCCTGCAGTGGGCTGGGAAGTGACTGTAATCGTCCCAAGCCTTCTCGAATACAATCCGCTGCAACTTCTCTCCTCCGATCCCCAAGTCTTGGTTATCCACCGCCCAAGGAACGAGCCTGGCCAAGTCTCAGTGCATCGGCTGCCTCTCCCGAGCCTCCATGAGCTGATCCTGGAACGGCTATGGGATCAAGCCCGATTCACCTGCACGCTGGGAATGCTCGAGAAGCTAATCTCATATGAACTCTGACATCCGTGGCGTGGTCGCGGCCCTTCTCTCTGACCGGAATGCGCCTCCTGCGTTGGTCGAGAAGCTGGTGGAAACATGTCTAGACCACTGCGTTGCGCCGAATCGCAGCATCCTAGACACGCTCCGGCACGCGCTCCTCTCCATGGACTCGACCGGATACCAGCTTGCTGGTCCGATCCCATCCCTTGACAGCGATAGGGTTCGTGTCGCCAGAGTCATGGACATCGAGCAATTCGCTGCCTACTTCCTGCGCCTCTCCCCAGCAGTTACGGGCCGCCGCGCTGACATGGCAAGCCGTGTTCGCATGCTTGACCATGTTCGTTGGCTAATAGATCACGGTGTCCTCAATGATCCGCGGTTTCAGGCAGAATTGCATGCAACTGGTTCTACCCACATGAGTCCTGCATGGGTGACTCTTGCGGAAGAGGTTGAGGAGCAGAGCCTCCCAGATCTCGCCCACAGAATGGGGCTCTTCCACCTAAGGGAGCGTAGCGAACTGGTGAGCGTCACCTACGAAGTTGCGTCTACCGACGTTCGTGTCCCAACAGTCCTCGACGCCCACCTTGATCCATCATTTGTGCCCAAGCCCAGAGACGGATCAGCGTCGGTGTCCCGTGCATGGGATTGGGAATTGTCAGAGTGGGGCATGAGCGAGCTTGTCCACGGAGGGGGCGTTGCATGTGAAGACGTAGAAGTGCGTCTCCTGGGATCGCTTGAGTCCTCACCGTGCCCTCCTCCGCAGCTGCGAACTATCTCGCTCCCGTTGGCACCTGAGGTTGCGGAAGCAGTGGAGACAGCGCTCCAGAGGGCCGCAAGCCACGTGCGGCTTGAGCCGTTTCTGCTTGGCAGGGTCAGCGTACTGGATCTGACGCCTCGTCAATTCGAGGTCTTCCTAGGCGACATGTACGAGCGCCAGGGCTACCGGGTGACTGTCACTCCCGCGAGTCATGACGACGGAATCGACCTGATAGCGATCTCTGATAGGGAAGATCAGCGGGGAATCCTTCTTCAAGCCAAGCACGTAAGCCGGAAGGTCGGTGTGTCAGCGGTTCGCGAGCTATTCGGGGCTCGATACCTGACCGGACACACTCCCGAAGACGTGATGCTGGTGATAGCCACGACTGGTTCCTTCAGCGGATATGCAACTAGACTGGCAACCCTTTTCGCTTCTGAGATTCAGCTACTCAACTACGAGGCCATCATCGCGGAGCTGAACCGCTATGCCGGCATCGGGGTCTCTGATGTGGCCCGAGACGCAATTCGCTGGTCACGAGGGACTCGCGCGGTCTAGGACGCGGGATGATCGCTTGACGCAATCCGATCTTGCCGTCATGGTCCCGAGATGGCGTTGATGTCGACTGACCTGGTCTGGGAGGACAGCGTGATCTGGGAATACGAGCCGGCCATTGTACCAAAGGAACACCTCCGTGCGGCATTGACTACTGCCCAGTGTCTGTTCTGTGGAACCCCACTGACACTCATGCGCCACGAGACGCATACGGAATACGTAGGCCACGGACCTCAATCCGAATCAGTGTCAGTCAGAGCATGCGAATGTTGTGGTTGGTGGACAAAGCAAGTCAGGGCTAGGTACGTCGGATACGGAGATGAGGAGATTCTGCTGCAGGGGGCCATGGGAGTCCTACGGAATCTGAATCCGGCGGATGATGATGCTCCCATCGAAGAGGTGAGGGCCTACCTGCTGGCTCGGTACGAAGCTCGCCTAGAAATGTCCCCAAGGCTTTTTGAGCAGACGGTAGCCAGTGTCTACTGCAAAGCTGGACGACGGGCTGTCGTGACCGGGCGGAGTGGGGACGGCGGAATCGATGTGGTCCTGGAGGATGCAACTGGGAAACAAACTGGCGTTCAGGTGAAGCGCACGAAAAACAGCATCAAAGTGGAAGCGATCCGCTCTCTCGCAGGTGCCCTCCTGCTGCGGGGGATGCCTGAGGGCATCTTCGTCACTACGTCACGTTTCCAGTCCGGGTGTACCGAGGAAGCTCGGATTGCAGGACTTCGGGGCAAGAGGATACAGCTGGTCGATGCAGTGCGTTTCTATGACGCGCTTCGAATCGGACAGCGCGAAGCGTATAGCTCTTCGGATGACCCGTCTGCTCCTTTCTCGGGGGCAGGAATGGTGACACTTGAGCGGGAGCAGCGAGAACGGCCAGGTCGGATCTGGCATTACTGACCAAGTGAACAGCATTCGCGCCCCTCGATTGAGGACGTAGAACAGGGTGGATCGATGAATCCGGAGGGCGTAGCGGCAACGGGGTCTACCATTGTATTTTACAGGTGACGGGCATGCCATTGTCAAGTAGAATGTCTACTTGACGGGGGTGTGGCTCATGGGGTCCGCAGGCCTGCAAAGGCACTGCTCGATTCTGA
>Ga0307379_10007012_pt1 | contig 15375 bp, 15 predicted proteins | sample UN2MG_FD_202237 | JGI IMG/M metagenome (GOLD analysis project Ga0307379, IMG submission 202237) | Soil microbial communities from Risofladan, Vaasa, Finland - UN-2 | ecosystem: Environmental > Terrestrial > Soil > Coastal area > Acid sulfate soil | place: Finland: Risofladan, Vaasa | collected... | reverse complement strand
AGGTGAAAGCGGTAATGCCCACCAGGTCGGGCCGAGGCATGGCCGCGTAGTCCGGTGCGCCGAGGTTCTCGTCCACGATCGAGATTTCCCACTCCGGTGGTGTCAGCCCAGCAAGAACCATAAGGCTGAGCGGTTTCCACACGCGGTAACGGTTCCAGCGGCTCTCCTTGACGTTGACGATACTCACAAGCGGATTGGACGGATTGATGAGATATAATCGCATAGCAGTATATTACCTGTTCCTTTCGCCTCGAGAATAACGATGGGTGACTTACTGGGGATGAGAGTATCTTCTACTATTTTGACTGGGACATTTTTTCCCATCGAGCAAAATCTCTTTTGTACCCATCCCAACATATATTATCTAAGATTTCAACGTTTACCTCATTGCCTGCGTCGCTGAGTTACATTTTCAATAGAATGCCGCGTTTGTCTTGAAAAGTCAAGTTCTTTGGCTATTGCTCAAAGATTCTTCAGGTAGAATGAACGCTCTCGTCTTGACTATAGGGTCATCGTCTGAAAATCCCGGCCAAGCGGTCGTAACTTCAAAGACTTCGCACTGCTGGCCGAGCGTTGGCGCCGACAAACCCTCTGGCCCCCGCAATAGCCAAGACCTCAACCGCACCCGCAGCCAGACCCACCGGCAAACATCATTCTCTGCCCTTGCCCGGCCGACCAGGCTTTTCAACCTCAATCACGAACCCCGTGTCCCTGCCTGCAGCAAGTGATATATTCCTGAAAGTTGCCGTCTCGAACGTCACGTTGTCCACCGATGCGCGAATCGTCGCGTTAAACTCCTGTTGGCCCAGGTCAAACCTGTATGGAAGCACCCACACTTCATCTTCAGCCAAACTGCCCGCCCGGCTTAGCTCCTCCTCGTCAACCAGAATCTCAAACCTTCTGTCCTGCAACGGGCCCTTGGGCCAGCTTATCCCGAACGCCACCTCCATCGGCCGCGTGCCAGGGGATTGGTCAAAGTACTCAGTGACGCTAAATTGCTCGGCCGCGGGACCATCAAGATAATAAATCGGCTCATAGTCAAGTCCCTTACCATCAGGTCCCCACCACTTCCTGCCCACGCTTGGAAATTCACAAATCCCCGCAACCTCCAGCTTCACCCCGCTTGCCAGAGACGCCGTCCACTTCGCCCGCCATTTCCGCACCGCCGAATACTTCCGCCGCGCCTCGGCAAGCAAGACCCTGTATCTATCCTTTGCTATCTCGCCTTTCGCCGCAACCAGAAACTCGAGAGAAAGCTCCTTGCCAATCCTCTCCGGATGCTTCTCTATCCCCTGAACATACCACACGCCGTCACCGACATAATCTATCTTCAAAAGCAAATCCGGAGCCTTCTCTCTCGGCCTTTGCCGAATGAACCCACTCTTCTCACCCGACAAAAGCTCACCCCGCCCAGTCCCGCGACCCGCCCAGGCCTCAATCTTGAGCGAAACAACCACATAATTCCGTTCAACAATCCTGCGTTCTATCTCCCAATAGAGGCGCTTTTCGACCTTCAGCCACTGTGAAACGTTCGGCTCCGACACCAGTGTCACAACCTCCCCCTGTCCCCCCGCTTCGCCGCCGAGAGACCTTTGATAGTCATCGTACTCGGCTTCACCGACAATAATTGACTCGGCAAATTCCCTGTCCTTGGGGTATTCGCCCCGGTACCGGATATTAGGCGGACTTTCGCTGTAGTCCGTCGTGCACGGCCCGCTCGCACTCAGATAGACCGTTATATGCTCACTGCCGCGACCGTATCCCCAGAGCCAGATCCCCTCCGCCAGCGCGGCGCGCCGCCCGCGATACGGGACCCCGATCTTCAGCCGCACAAGCCCCGAAAGCCTCTCCTTGCCCTCCGGCGTCGTGCGATATACCTCCCACCGCATATTCTTGGGAAACTCCGCATAATCACTCTCGAGGACGCGACCATTTTCTTCGAGCCATATCGCCGGCTTGTTCCCATCAACAACGAGATAGACATTGTATGCCTGCCCCAGCCGGTGCAACCTCGCCGTCTCACCCCATCGACTAAAGACATGCGAAACCCGCTCCCTGTAATACTCTTTCTCCGATATAGCGAGGTCTCCGCGTCCCCAGTCTTCGGGCTCCGACGATTCAGGCTCATCCGCGCTCACGGCGGCGCCGCGTTCCAGCCACACGCCCGCAGCAAGTGGCGCCGCTGCCAACACCGCCAGGATTAATCTCATCCTGCGCTGGTCGGTCATACACTGTTACCTCCCGAAAAGCCAAAAAACTATCGCAAAGACGGCCCCCTCGCCGGCGTGCATTCGCCGGTGACTTTTCTCAGGTACGCCACCTCAGAATCGGTTAATGCCCTGAACCTGCCGACGCCGAGCCCTCTGTCGGTGAGCCTGCCGATTCGCGTCCGCTTCAGGGATTTGACCGGCAGCCCAACTTTCGCCAACATCCTGCGGACCTGCCGGTTAAGCCCTTCACAAATCTTTATCTCCACCAGCGACTCGCTATGACTTCGCTTGAGCACCTTTACCGACGCCCTGCCCGTCTTGCCCTCTGCCAGCCACACGCCTGCTTTCAGCTTCTCCACCGCCGAACCGCCAATCCTGCCGCTCACCGCTGCAACGTAAGTCTTCTGCACGCCATAGCGTGGATGTGTCAGCCTGTTTGCCAATTCACTCTCGTTGGTGACGATAATCAGGCCCGTCGTATCCGCATCCAGCCGGCCCGCGCAAAACACCCGCTCACGCGAACGGACGAGGTCTATCGCCTTTGGCCTGCCCTGCGGGTCGGAGCTCGTGCAAATAACACCCTTGGGCTTATTCAACAGATAGTAAACCTTCGGCTCGCGGCGAATCTTCTTGCCGTCAACTGTTATCAGGTCCTTCTCAGGGTCGGCAAACGCGGGCAACTCATCCACCACCGTGCCGTTCACCCGGACCACACGGCTCACTATAAGCTCCTCGCATTTCCTTCGCGAGTCCACCCCCGCCGCCGCCAGAATCTTTTGCAATCTTTGTTGAGCCATGTTTCCCGCCTTGCTTAAGGCCCTGCGTCCATACCTTATTTTTGCATCGACATCTTAATCCACAACGCATAACATTATACCCGATAACCAAATATTACATAGTAGGACATTTGGGCAATACGATATATACAATACGCGATAAGCTCCCATGATAACCACAGTTGTTTTCGACCTGGACGACACACTATACGATGAAATGGACTATTGCCGCAGCGGTTTTGCCGCTGTCGCAGAACATCTGGCCGCCCTGCCCGAATACCCCAGCGTCCAAGCCGTCTTTGACGAGCTCTGGAACCAGTTCACCGCCGGCAACCGCACCAAGACGTTAAACGCCGCCCTCGACCGGTTGGGCATCCCATCCGACGACCAAACCATCCGCAGACTAATTGAACTCTATCGTGCCCACGTCCCCACGATAAACCTTCCCGACGACGCCAAAAAGGTCCTCGACCGGCTGGCCGCCGATTACACCCTGGCCCTGCTGACCGACGGCTTCCTGCCCGCACAGCAGCTAAAGGTCCGCGCCCTCGGCATCGAGCACTACTTCAAATGTATCATTTATACCGAGCAGCTTGGGCGTCAATTCTGGAAACCCTCCCCCGCAGGCTTCGAAAAACTGATACAAACCTTAAACGTAAGCCCGCAAAACGCCGCCTACGTCGCCGACAACGACCAAAAAGATTTCATCGCTCCCAATAGTCTGGGCATTGCAACCATCAAAGTGGTCCGACCCCGCCGAATCCACACCGAATCCTCGACACAACCTCAAGCCCAGCCTATGCACACAATTCTCGGAATAGACCCCTTGCCGGCCCTTCTCGCACACCTCTAAGGCCCTCCGCCCGCTCCCTGCGCCGCCCTTGTCGCCAGACGGAACACCCTTAACAGCCATCCAAAACGGTGCCGACCCTGGCAACCGCACTTTTTTGTTGACTTTAAGGCCGTTTCACGAGATAATATATAAGTTAATGGGTCGCACTATTTGATGCTTGGGTATTCCCGAGGAGGCTTTTACTATGTCGCCAGTTAGAAGAGACCAAAGCAACGCCGGCATCTATGCAGTGATTACCTTTGTGGCGCTCTTTCTCGTCGCCGCCGTTGCCGCCGTCGTCCTTTATATCAAGTTCGAGGACCAGAGAACAAAGACAAACGACCTCGCTCAGCAGAAAAACGAGCTTGCCACCGAATCCGAATTCCAGAAAAGAGGCGCCCGTATCGGAACCTTGGCAAGAGGCCAAACATACCTCGGAAAGATGACCGACTACTTCGAGCAAATGGTCGCCCTGATCATCGGCGCACCCCTCGACGAAACCTCCGCGGACGTCAGAACGGAAACGGTCGCAAGAGAGCTTAACGAAACCCTCTTAACCCTCCTGAAAGACCACAACGATATAGGCGACATTGACCCAAACACCGCAGGACTCTTGAGGGTGGTACGGAACCTTAAGGACAAGCTCGACCGGACCGTTGCAGGGGCCGACGAGATCAGCCAGACCCTCGAACAGCTCCGAAAAGACTACAAGAATGCAAAGGACGACGCCGTCGAAACCGAACAGAAGCTCCGCACCGAAAAAGAGCAGCTAAGCCGGCAGGTCGACAAAATCAAAAATGACTACGACACGCTGAAAGCCTCGCTCAAACAAACTGCCGATGAGAAGGTTCAGACCTATCTTACCGAAAGAGACGACGCCAGAGCTCAACAAAAGCAAACCTACGACCAGCTCCTCAAAACACAGGCCGAGCTTGGAATGACGCGCGACAAACTCCAGCGGGTCCAGGCCAGCCTGTGGAAGATCGACGCCCCGCCCGACAGCAACGTGCCCGCCTACAAGCCGGACGGCCAGATCATGGCCGTAGAGAACAGCATCGTTCAGCTCAATATCGGCACCGACGAACACGTCTACAGAGGACTCACTTTTTCCGTCTATGATAAAGGCATGCCAATCCCACCCACCGGAAGGGGCAAAGCCGAAATACAGGTCTATGACGTCGAAAAAAACGTCTCCCTTGCACGTGTCATTCGTTCCGAAAAGAACAGACCCATCGTCGCCGAGGATATCGTGGCAAACCTCGTTTGGGACTCTGAAAAAACCAACATCTTTACTGTTGCCGGAGAATTTGACCTCGACGGCGACGGAGCCCCTGACATCGATGCTCACGACAAAATAAGGGAGCTCATCGAAAAATGGGGCGGCAGGGTCACTGATGATATTTCACCACAGACCGACTTTTTGGTCCTCGGAACGCCCCCGCAGCTCCTTAGAGAGCCCAGCCCGGAAGAAATAGTCGCCGACCCGCTCGCAAGCGAAAGATACAAGACCTCCGTGAGCAGACGCCAGCACTATCAGAAAGTCACCAAAGATGCGCAGGCGCTCTGGGTGCCCGTATTCAACACGGAGAGATTCCTCTACTTCATCGGCTATAAGACCCTCTCGGCAAGACCCGACGCCTTCTAATCGAGAATCGCACGACTCGGCCCCACACCTATCGAGGCCACGAAAACCTCGCCCGTGTATTGCTGTGCCCGCTCGCACGCGAAACCCTTCTTGGCCGCAACAAAGCTCACCGTCCACGTCGCGCGCACAGCCGCCCCCAAAGCCTCCCCTGTATCACAGTCCAGACCCGAAGGAATATCCACCGCCAGAACCGGACAACTCCGGCCATTGATGCTCTCAACTAATTCTCTGTGCTCGGGCCGCAACTGGCCGCTCAACCCTGTCCCGTAAAGCGCGTCGACAATCACGTCCGCCCCATCCGCAAGAGCCTTCACCCGACCCTCTATATCGCCCCCGCTCACGTCCAGCTCTGCGACCGGCTGACCAAGCTTTTCCAGAATATCAAGGTTTGTCCTCGCATCACCCTTGATTCTGCTGCGGTCGCCGCATATCACCACCACCACTCCAAACCCGCTGTTCAACAGATGCCTTGCAATTACAAAACCATCCCCCCCATTGTTGCCTGTCCCACAGAATATGCACACCTTCGGATTCGCAACCCCCGCCAGCTTCTCCTTTATCAGCTCCGCACAGCTCCGTCCCGCATTCTCCATCAATACCACACCGGGTATCCCAACCTCGTTTATCGCCCACGCATCCACCGCCCGTACCTCCGCCAGGCTCATCAGCAAACACCCCTTACCAGGTAAATATTTTTCCATAGCCGCGCATTATATGCGCGATTGACCCCGTGTCAATTGACACGCACCCCGTGCCCAATTACAATGCACGTCCGTCAGTATTTGGCCGGGGGTTTTCCGCCCCGGTTGACGCAGTGCGCAATACGATATACGCAATACGACAAATGAAAATACTATTGACAAATGACGATGGCATCTTTGCCCCCGGCCTGGCCGCCATCTACAAGAAGTTGCTCGACCTCGGCGACGTAACCGTCGTCGCTCCGGCCGACAGCCGCTCCGGCGCCAGCCACAGTATCACCTTCTCCCAGCCCCTCGTATGTAACAGGGTTGATATCAATGGCCTGTTCACGGGATTCAGCGTCCAGGGCTCCCCCGCAGATTGCGTCAAGCTCGCCGTTATGCAGCTCCACGAAGGTCCCATCGACCTTCTCGTTGCCGGCATTAACAACGGCGCAAACGCGGGAATAAACGCCTACTATTCCGGAACAGTCGCCGCCGCAATGGAGGCCGCCTTCCTCAAAATACCGTCCATAGCGCTCAGCCTTGCCTTCGACGAAGACCCCGACTTCGAAAAGGCCGCTAAATGCTGCACCGCCGTCCTGACAAGGCTTCTGCCGCTGCAATACGGTGACGTAATCAATGTCAACATCCCCCAATTGTCCAAGGGAGACCCCAAAGGCGTAAAAGTCGTCCCCCAGTCCACAGAACAGTTTCACGAGTATTATGAGCCTCAGAAAAACGAGCTCGGACAAACCGTTTATAAATTGGCCGGCGGCAGGCATCGGGATGAAGACACTCCCACAGACACAACCTCACTTGCCGATGGATTCATTACCGTAACCGCTCTGGCGCCCGGAATGACAGACCGCCACAGAACCGCCCAGCTCCGACAAATACACTGGCAGGACGCTCTTCACAAATAAAATCAACGGAGAAAAATTATGGCCAGGCAAAAAGCTCCACAAATCTGCATCATGACGGTCACCGGCGCAGACCGCGTCGGAATCATCGCAAGACTCGCAAACGCAATGGCCGACGCCAACATCAACATCGTTGACGTAAACCAGAAAATCATGGAAGACTACTTCGTCATGACAATGGCCGTGGACATCACAAAAGCCACAATCACCATGGACAAAATCAAAAAGCAGCTCGACAAAATCGGAAAAGAGATGGCACTCAACATCGCCTTCCAGAACGAAAACATCTTCAAGGTCATGCACAGGGTCTGATTATGCGAATCTCCGTGGAAGAAGTCTTCGAAACCGTCCGGATGACGCTCGACCACCACTTCGACATCCGAACGGTCACCCTCGGCATCAACCTGAAGGACTGCATGGACCGCAACCTGGCAAAGTTCACCCGCCGCATAAATAAAAGAATCGTCCAAAAAGGAAAACTCCTCAACAAGTTCGCCGACAGCATCGAGCACAAATACGGCATCCCCATAACGAACCGCCGAATCGCCGTCACCCCCGCCTCGCTATTGCTCGAGCCACTGCCCCGCACCGTCAACACCGCAGCCAAACTCGCAAAGGCCCTCGATGCCGCCGCCAAAGAGGCCGACATAGATTTCCTCGGCGGGTTCGGAGCAATGGTGCAGAAAGGAACGACCGCCGCCGACCGGAACCTCATCGACGCCATCCCGGTCGCGCTCTCCGAAACCGACAGGGTCTGCGGTTTCCTCAACCTCGCCTCCACCGCCGCCGGCATAAACATGAACGCCGTCCGCACATTCGGATATACCCTCAAAGAGCTGGCCGGAAAGACGAAGGACGGCGTCGGCTGCGCAAAAATCGCCGTCTTCGCAAACGCACCAGAGGACAACCCCTTCATGGCCGGCGCACACCACGGCATCGGCGAGCCCGACTTCTCTCTCAATATCGGAATCTCCGGCCCCGGCGTCGTCAGAAACGTCGTAATGCAGAACCCGCACTGCGACCTCACACAACTCTCCGAGGTAATTAAAAGAACCGTCTTCAAAATCACCCGCGCCGGAGAACTCATCGGAAGAGAAATCGCCGCACTGATGAAGGTCGATTTCGGAATCGTCGATATATCACTCGCACCAACCACCCTTGCCGGTGATTCCGTCGCAGAAATTATCGAAGCAATGGGCGTTAAGAAAATGGGCCTGCCCGGCACCACCGCGGCACTGGCATTGCTCATCGACGCCGTAAAAAAAGGCGGGGCAATGGCCTCCGGAAATGTCGGCGGCCTCTCCGGTACGTTCATCCCGGTCAGCGAGGACGCCGGAATGATTCGCGCCGTCCGGGCCGGAACACTCTCCCTCGAAAAGCTCGAAGCACTCACCGGCGTCTGCTCGGTCGGCCTCGATATGTTCGCCGTCCCCGGTGACACCCCCGCCGAAGTCCTATCCGCAATCATCGCCGACGAACTCTCCATCGGCGTCGTAAACAATAAGACCACCAGCGTACGAGTTATCCCCGTCCCCGGCAAAAAAGCGGGTGACATCGTTCACTTCGGAGGCCTCCTCGGCTCCGCCCCGGTAATGAAAGTGCCAAAGGCCGCCGCCGCAAAATTCATTAACCGAAAGGGAAGAATTCCTTCGCCTATACAGTCTCTCAGGAACTGACGGCCATAAGGAGAAACACAATGTTCAACATCTTCGAACAGCCCTGGACAATCCTGCTCGTCGCCGTCATCGTCTCCCTCGTCATATCCGTTTACCACTGGCTCTTCCCCGAAAGAAAACGCTGGACCCACTTCCTGATTCCCCTGATCATCGCGGTCGTCGGGCTCGCGGGCGACTTCCTGGTCAAAACCGACCCCGAGAAAATCAATGCACTGCTCAAAACCGGCATGAAGGCCGTCGAGGAAGAAAGCGCCGACGCCGTCGATGCCATCATCGCACCCGACTATACTGACTCCGCTCACAACACCAAGGAAGACCTCATGCGATACTGCCGAATGATGCTGTCCCGGCCCCTCGTCGAGAAGAACAAGAAATGGGACCTCAAGGTGGATGTCTCACCGCCAAACGCCGCCGCCACCTTCACCGTGATAACGAGGTTCGAACCCCAAAGCTACATCTATCAATCTTACATGCGGTCCCTCGTGACAAAAATGGAACTGCACCTGCAAAAACAGCCCGACAAATCCTGGCTCATCACCCGGGCCGAAATCCTCGAACTGAACCACCAGCCCGCAAACTGGCGCGATATCAAGTAGTCAGAGTCCGCAGGCCTCTCCACGAAGACCAAATCCATAAGAGGCCACGTCGAGGTTAGACAATTCGTACGCGAATGACTGCCGGATGTCCCTAACGCCAGCCCTAAGATACCCCATGTTGCGAACACATTGGACCGAGCGCATTAAGCAGGCCAGCCTTGTGTCGGCTCAACCCAGGCCAATGCAACCGTTCGCCTACAGCTTGACAGGCTTGCAAAGGTTCTTCTCGTCCGCCGCCACGCGGCCGCAAACCTTGCAGAGATACTTGCCGTCCCTTACCAGCTCCTTGTACTCATTCGGGTTGCTCACCTGGTAGCCAAGATTGTTCAGGTAACACAGATGCCTATCGTGACCAGGATGCGGCATAGATGACTTTGCCATGACTTCTACCCCCAATAATGTTGACAATGCTATTACACCCCAATTTGCCCGCAAACTAAGCGAGCCGGCGCATTTTGTCAACTTTTTTCTCGCCCCAATCCGCGAAATATGATATGCTCCCACGCTGAACAATGTTCGGGCTTTATTTAGCCTGGGGTTTTTACCGCAGGTTCTGACCCACGAACTCGCAGTACACAAGGTAATCGCTGCCGATTTTGGAGACAAAATGAAATGGATTACAGAAGAATCATCCCCTGCCTCGATACCAAAGACGGCCGACTCGTAAAAGGCATCAACTTCGTCCAGCTAAAAGACGTGGGCGACCCCGCTGAGAACGCCGCCGCCTACAGCGCCGCCGGCGCCGACGAGCTGGTCTTTCTCGATATTACCGCCACACTCGAAAACAGAAAGACCTTCCTCGACGCCGTAAAAAGGACCGTCGAGCGATGCACCGTCCCGCTCACCGTCGGCGGCGGCATCAACAGCATTCAGCGCATCCAGGAATTACTCGACCTCGGCGTCTCAAAAGTCTCCATTAACACCGCCGCCGTCCGCAACCCCGACCTCGTCAAACAGGCGGCCGACAACTTCGGCTCCGAAAAAATCACCATTGCCATAGACACCAGGCAAAACGCCGACCTGCCCTCCGGCTTCGAAGTCATGGTCAGCGGCGGCACAAAACCCGCCGGTATCGACGCCGTCGAATGGGCCAAAAAGGTCGAAGACCTCGGCGCCGGCGCAATCCTGCCAACCAGCATGGACGCCGATGGAACACAGGCCGGCTATGACATACCAATGACCCGCGCCATCGCCGACGCCGTCAGCCTCCCCGTCATTGCCTCCGGTGGTGCTGGAACCCTTGAGCATCTCTACCAAGCCATCGTCGAAGCCCACGCCGACGCCGTCCTGGTCGCCTCAATCGCACATTACGGAACCTATACCATAAAACAAATGAAGGAGTACCTCGCCGAAAGAAACATCCCCGTTAATCTCTAAGAGCATCAACGACAATGTCATTGCGAGCCCGAAGGGCGAGCCGAGGAATCCCTTCTACTGAGTATATACGACAATTCACGAAGTTCAGCGCAGCCTGCTTCAATCACCCAGAATCGTGCGCGCCCGGTCAATCGTCGCCGCCCCGCCGACCCAATGAACATTGCCCAAATCCCACATTCTTATCCCTCAGCGTAGAACGTGATCAATATCCAGCACCGTTATCTCTCCGTCACCGTCCAGGTCCCCCTTATCCAGGCTCCCGGCACATCCGTGGCAGTTAATTATCGTCTTCAGATACTTCTTTTCCACCAAAGGCGGGATCATATCATAGTACTTTCTCTCACCCGCACACTTCTCTCTGAAGAACTCATACAGCCCCTTCGTCCCCTTTGCCGAATTGCAAATGCTGCATGCCCATATCTGGTTATGTATCCCCTGTATCACATCGCACGTCTCGCACTCAGGCCGAATCCGCAGCGACTTCGGCACAATATGCTCTCTGTGCAGTTCGTTTTCGCTTCCGCAATATATGCACTTCTTCTCCGCCTCAACAAACTGCCAGTCCTCCCGCGTTATCTCCGACCACAACTTGGCCCCGCTCTTCAATTCCCTGAACGTCTTTTTAACGAACCCGTAATGCTGCTTCTTTGCCTCCTTCCCGTCGGCCGCACCAAACGCCCGCCGCGCAATTACCTTCGCATACTGATAATAAATCAAATCCTGTATTGTTTTGACATCCCTATCCGGCATCTTACTTCCTCTCCTTCTTTATCGCTCTCCTCATTTCCCCAACGCCGCCCCCTCACCACCGGCCCGGCTGGTGGTTGTATTTACCCAACCCCCTCGCCCGGTGTGCAAACACAAGCTATCCTTTCATCTGTGCCCCTCCACATATCTTATCCTCTCCTTCAGTGCCTTCTCGTCAAAACAAAAACGCTTATCGTATCCTCGCGTCCACACCCTCCCCACGTATCCCAACCTCCGCAGTGCTTTCCTCCCCGCATTCTTGTAATAACCTACAACCACGCCGATCGGAACATCAACATACTCACAAACAATGTGAACATGATTTGAACATACTGCTATGGCCCGTATATTCTGCCTGAACCGCCCGGCCGCCTTCAAAATCGCATCCTTCACAATTGCCTTCTCCTTGTCTCCCAGCACTACAGCCGGCTTCTTGAGTTTCGCCCGGCAATCCATTCGCAGCGCTACATTCCCTCCACGAATTGTTCCGTCCTTAGCAAATCCCTTCTCCTCCCCCTGCAACCATGTCCCGTACATCGTCCATGTCACCATGTAACCTACCGTATTTCCCATGTCCCCATTTTACCCCCTCACCACTGGCCCCGCCAGTGGTTGTATTTAGCCCGGCCTGCCCCTGCAATCCTCAAGCAGGGGTTCTCCGGGCCGGGGTGCAAACGCGAGGAACGCTTACCTATTTCACCCTCTCACCACTGGCCCCGCCAGTGGTTGTATTTAGCCCGGTCCTCCGGGCCGGGGTGCACACGCAAGGAACGCTTACCTCTACCCGCCCTCGGGCTCACACGTTCAAACCTTTGCCTCCTGATAATAAATCAAATCCCGAATCGTCTTAACATCTCTATCCGGCATCTTACAAAATCCCAAATCCTAAATGCCAAACCCGTCGCTCTTTAGTTGCCGCGTTGGCCATATTGATCTCACGCTTATATTCCTGTGCGCCCGTTGGTCATCTGCGTAAGCAGACTCCGGTTCAGGCCTACCTTATGATAAGGACTTTGTTACGTCCCTTGCTCTCGATATCGCCACGGAAGGTATTATCGCTTGGTATCATATGTCGTGGGTCATAGATCACGAACAATATGAAAGCGCGTGCTGGATACTTTGTCAAGTCGGCCGCGATACCTTCGGTGGCTTTTGAGGGGGGCGTTCCATCTCTGATGTATTTCGCCTCTATGAGTAGGTCGGCGTCAAGAAGAAGATGGTCAGGGTGTACCCTTGCACAAGCAAAAGACATTGTGGGGTGCTCACTTCGGATCCGTCTATCGTGGCTTCTAAGCAACGCTCCCAACTTGGCGTTTAAGTCAGACTCACCTTTAGGTTTATTGGCTGCAAACATCTCGCTAATTGCTGGTTCAATGATGCTCGCTATGGTGTCTGCCAGGCGAGCGCACTCGGGCCTCAGGTATTGCCGGTCGCAGATCATGCCCAGCAAAGATTGCGGGTCGATCTGCTTGAACACATCTTCCTGCAAGCGCATTTTTGAGAGGCCTTCTTTGACGTTGCGCCCGTGTCGCGTGAATAGTTCCCAGACCTTGGCGACCTTATCGGAGTCAGAGCCTTCTTCCGGCAGATAGTCAAGTATTTCGGCCAGCTCGGCAAGGTAGTCACCTTCAAATTTGTCCAGCGAGTCTCCCGCCAAGGATATAGCCTGTCTGATATAATCAAGGGCTGTTGTTCGTGCTTCGGGGTCGTTGATTGGGTCAGCAATTATATCGTATGTGTAGAGACCTCTGTGGTCAAATTGCTCGGCTCCCACAGAGTAAGCAGCAATCCGACGGTCGATGCACTGGAAACAACGGCCGCAGTGCGTCGCTTCCCCCTCCACGTCGAACGTCCTGGTACATGATACCGAGCTAGAAATCAACTCGGGCGAATGAGATTTGAGTTTGGAAAATATTTGAGCTTTCGTTTTGAACATATACGGCAGATTTATCTTGAATTCTCTTTCGCCAATCAATGATAGAAGCGCTGCCATCTTTGCCATAGCCTGTGGATGAGTGGTTCGGCTGGCCCGCGCGTTCGCCAAGTCTTCCCTTCGGTGGAGATTGATACTTGTGACTCCGTTCTCGTATACAGAGAAGCCATTCTTATTGTAAGCTGATGCAATTGCGTAAGCAATACTAGTGTATAGAAAGGAACGCGTTCTTTGAGTTTCCTCTCGGCCGCGAACACCTCTAAGTGTACACTCGAAGCTGTAATGAAGCGCCCGCTTAGGATATCGTTTTTGGAGTCCTTGAGCAAGAGCGCGTTGTGTTCTGGTGGTCCCAGGTTTTGACTGATGGCTAACGAGCACGAGTTTCGTATCTCCAGACGCAAGCAGTTCAAGTGCTCCGCAAAGTGAGTCGAGGCCACCGGAAAAAAGAGTAACCGCGATTGCTGTCCCTCCGGCGTCAATTGAGAAACCGGGGCGATCAAAGAGACCTGTTGGAGGCGTTGAGTGTCCTCGTTCAAAATGGAATGTGTACTCAGCATCTCCGGTCATGAAAGTTAACGCGTCTGACAAAGCTCCTCTGACGCTGGCCTGCGTCCAGAACCCGTGGTCTCTAACGCGGATATGAAAGTCCATGGTACGCGACCAAGCGTGGTATTCAACCGCATCCCTTGCACCCCGCGATATCGAGCGGTCTGCCGCGAAGACGTAACAAGCAATCTCCAGCAGATCCAGGATGCGCGCCGGTAGGTGATAGACATCCTGCACAAATCCGGGAAGGCCAATTCGTAAACGTTGACCCGGCTCACCCTGCATGTAGTTGAGGCGCAAAGCGCCGCTGGTGTCTCGAGGGCCTGCAGCTCCATTGGCGAGGATGACATGTCGGCGTGGCTCGGTTTTCATTTTGGCCCCTCCCTCCGTATTTCCTCCTGGAGTTTGGCAAAAGCCACAGCAAGAAAACCTCGGATCTCACTATCCCTAGGGCGTGAATCACGGGCGTGTTTATTGAACCAACCGGCGGCAAAAGACTGCGTTATCTTGGAAGTTTGAAAGGCGTGTCGTGAAACATCCTGTATATGCTCATGCAGGCTTGTTGCGAACCTTTCTCTTGCTTCAAGTGACGAAAGTTGCGCCGACGCCTCGCGTTCCAAGAAATAACGCAAATAGCGCTCAGTAAAACGTGCGAAAAATGACCTCGATACTTGGCAGAATCCTTCGGCACTCGCAGACTCAGCCCATATATTAGGTGCCGAATCACCACCCTCAAAAAGTAGGGGTTGTGCGCTGCGAGTTTTCGTCCAGTCCGCGATTGCGTCTGCGCCTGCACGCGATGCGAGTTCAGCGTACTCCTGAGACCGAGCATGCACCTTGACCCAATCACTGAGATTCTTCGCAATCCTCGCTGGCGAGGGATTCCCTTCAAGACCTGTCTGAGGCGATGAAAACCCGGTGGCCGCTGGCAGACTCGCAGTAGCTAGCGATACCAAGTATCCGAACGCCGCTTGCACTCCGGTGTCCCTATAGATGTTGCTAAAGCGAGTACGCACATTCTCCAGAGTCCTATGCGCCAACTCTGGAACTTGCTCAGGGTCGCCCTGCGATCGCAGAATATCTTCCACAACTACACGCCACCGTGGTGTCGCTGGCAATACACCTAACCTCTCATGGCCCATGTTCTTATGCTCCATCCTGAGTGGCGTCACGCGCCACGCGCGGGGGCTTGGTTGGCTCGCACCCGCCAACACCTCGCCGATTCAGAAACACCATTTAGGATTTACCGTCCATAAAATAATAAGCGATTCTCCCCGCCCAACCCGCCAAACGGAGCGGCGGGTAAATGTTGATTAAAAAATCCCATCTTCCGCAATTTTCCTGCAAATTCCTATTTCCCGGCAACTCTGTGCTCGCGGTGGCCAATATCCCTGTTCGCTCCCGCAATTATAGACATACCGGCCCATCAGTCAA
>Ga0307379_10007011_pt1 | contig 15376 bp, 7 predicted proteins | sample UN2MG_FD_202237 | JGI IMG/M metagenome (GOLD analysis project Ga0307379, IMG submission 202237) | Soil microbial communities from Risofladan, Vaasa, Finland - UN-2 | ecosystem: Environmental > Terrestrial > Soil > Coastal area > Acid sulfate soil | place: Finland: Risofladan, Vaasa | collected... | reverse complement strand
AAGCCCGTTCCTTTGCCGTCGATGGCTGGCGGAACTGCCGCCTTCGCTACGACGCAAGAGCTCTTCTTGGTCGTGGCCGCAGCTTTCTCCTTTACAGCCTTCTCTGCGGCGGCGAAATCGGCGGCAGTGTAGTTGAATGTGCCGGAGATGCGCTTCACGGAGTCGAGCCCTGTCACATCGAGTATCCGGGCATCGGTGCCGCCGACCACAAGACGGACCTTCCCGTCGGAGGCAAGAGTGAAGTACCCTCCGAAGGATTCGCCGCCTGCGGTAGTTGCGTCGAAGCTCATGCCCCTCACCGCCTTGTCCGGCGTCTCATAGCCGCCGCGGCCGTCCTTGAAAAGCGACTGTATCCAAAGGCCGTCGGAGGTGAATAGGTAGTTCTCGCCGAGGTTGCCGTTCATGTCGAAGACCTCGCCTGCCTCGCCCTTGTCCATCTTGGCGACGCCGAGGATCGAGGAAGGCCCGATCAGGTATCCCGGCTTCGCGGCGGCGGCCGTATGGGAGCCATGCACCGAGACATGCCTGCTGGGATAGGTGAAGATTACTTTGCCATCCTTGTCGAAGCCGGTCAGCGGCGACGTGTTGAAGTAGACATTGCCGTCAAAGCCGCCAGCGACCATGCCCTCGCCGGCAGCTATGACGATCTTCTGAACCACAGGCTTGGCAGGCTCGTAGACCGGCGCGCCGGAGGCTGTGAAGCCTTTTACCGGATAGCGCAGGATCCCGAGATTCTGGCCCTTGGCCATGGCGTAATAGGTCAGCAGGCCTTTGTCGTCAGGAAGTGTGCCCCAGTAGCACCAAACCAGGTTCGCCTTGGTTCCGTCAACTCCAGGGTTGCCGAAGGCGAGTTCTTCGGGTTGGACGATGCCGTCGCCATTCTTGTCGGCCCAAGCGAAAGCCTCTCCGGCATGATCCTTGAGGAAGGGATGCTCGAAGTTGACGTTGCTTTCGGCGTCGTTCTTCTTGAGGACGGTTCCGAAGCAGGCGGCAGAACGCCATACGCCGTCCCTGAGGATGTGGCACTGGACAACGCCGGTGCGGTTGCCGGAGACGTAGAGAAGCGTGTCCGGGCCGTTCTTCACGAGCCTGACATGGCTGTTGCAGCCGAGAGGGAATATGTCCGCAGGATCGCCTGTCGGGCCCAGTGAATAGACAGGCCGATAGGTTCCAGCCTTGTAGTCAAGCTTGTAGACGGTGTCGTCGGAGAAGGCCCGCGTGGGCTCGAGCGGATCGATCGCGCCGGCTCCTGCATAGCCTGTTGTTCCGATGAAATCCTTAACGAACTTGCCATCGGCAAGCTTCCAGACGCTCGTGCGCTTGGGGTTAATCGTGCCCTCAGGAACCCAGAGGCGTCCCTTGGAGTCGATGGCAAGCTGCCCTGGATTGCGCATGGCGTTTTCATCGAAGGGGCCGCAGCCGGGCCGTCCGCCCTTCTTGCCGATTTCGCCAATCAACTTGCCATCGGCGGAGAAGACCTTGACGTTATGATCCGGCGCTTGAACGGAGACATAGACCTTGCCATCGTCGGCCACAACAATTCCGAACGGATTCTTCAGATCTTCAGAGTTGAAGGCGACAGGCTTGCCATCCTTGCCGATCTCGACGATCCTGGAGCCGGAGAGCGCGAACAACGCGCCATCCTTGGAAAAGGCGACAGCTTGAGGATTCTCAACAGCGATGTCGGACTTGACGTCGCCCTTAAGGGAGTCGAGAAGCCTGATCTTGTTTTCAACAGCCAGAGCAACGGCCAGCACGCCGTTCCTCTCAGCGATGCAAATCACGTTGAGCGGCCCCCTCGGCTTCGGATGGACGAAGTCGGTGACCTTGAGATCGAGGACTTGATAGTCCTTGCCGTTCTCGTCCTTGGCGGTCTTCTCCCAAGGGCTGTACCTGCCGCTTCCGGCCTCTACGCGATAGACGGTCTCGTTGCCGTCGTTGGAGACCCAGACAGTCTTGCCGTCGGAGGCGAGCGATATCCGGTAGTTGCTGTCGAGGCCGGAACGCTGGGCGAGGCCCCAGAGGCGCTGGCCATCAAGATCGCAGCCGATCAAGTGCCTGCCGGCCTCGCCAATAGGACACGCGAGGGCGACATAGTCGCCAGCGGCGGCGCCGGCTTCGGCGGGGCTATGGTCGCCGTAGAAGGCGCCGCGAAGATCGGCGGTGTCCCAGGGCGGATTGCCGGGAGAGGCGAAGGACATGTCCCAGTTTATGCGGATGCCGTCGTGGTAGAGGCCTTTCCACTTGTACGCTCCAGGCTGGACCGGCACGCCGTTGTCGTCGAGGCCGTCCCAACGCTCCGCGTTCTTTCCGGCTTTGCGCGGAAGCGCCGCGATAAGGTTGCGGACGCGCTTGCCGTCCTGGTCGTCGATGGCGATGGTGACTCTAGCGTCCTTGGGAAGAGTGTAGGAGATCAGCTCCGGGCCAATGGCGTCGCTGCCGGTAAGAGCCTTCATCCAAGAGGGTTCGGGAAGCCTGAGGTTACCCTTGGCTTCGACCTTGACGAGGCCCCAGGCGTTGTGCGCGGTCCAGAAGAACTCGCGGCTGCTGGCGCTTTCGTCGAGGTTGTCGGCGTAGCGATGCACCGGCCAGTCGCCTTCGCCCCAGAGCAGCTCCACGCCGCAGTTGAAGCGGTCGCCGGCGGTGTACTTCTTCTTGTCCGTAATGAGCGGCCAGGGCAGCTTGAGTTCCTGCACGTAGCCGCGGCCCTCGGCGTCTTTGAGGAACGCCATTTCGGCGCCGTCGCTCAGCTTCCAGCCCGCGGTCTGCCGCAGCATTTTCCCGCCGCCGCCGAAGGGTTCGTTCAGGTTCTTGCCGTACTCGATACTGATCGCTGGTTCTTTGTTCGCGGCGAAGTACCATGCCGTGACGTGGCAGATGCGGTCGGTCTTGAGCCGCAGTTGCACGCTGTCACCGGCCCAACCCTTGCCGGCCTGATAGCGCGGGTCGTGGCTGTTGCCCATTGGAATCGGATCCTTCCAATGGATGGCCACATAGAGGTGGTCGGCGTCGTACATGAAAGCGATTTCGCCGCTGTAGACGTCCTTCAAAGTCTCGACGTCGTAGCACTGGAGATACTTGCCCGAGAGATCCCAGTCATCGAGTTTACCGTCGATCGTCACCTTGCCAGGCGCAGGGACCGCGTAGGTTCCGCGCGTGTCGGTCTGGGCGCCGAAGAGGCTCCCGGCAAGGCTCATGGCCGCGGCCGTAAGAGTCCCGCGTGCGAATTTCCCGATTCCATTACTGATCATGTTTTCCCTTTCTCCTTTCTCTTTGCGTTGCGGTATTCCTGATTCCGTGACGGAATCATGCCTTTGCCATGGTGTCATCGTCATGGGTTCGTCCTTCATTCGTTTGCAGTTCTTTGTCACGGCTCGGCTCGGGCCGCCCATGCCTAGTCGAGGAAAATGGCCGCGAAGTTGCCGGCGTTGCCGCCTTTCAGTTGCGTGATGATGAACTTCACAGAGCCTGTGAAACGAATCTGCGTTAGCGTTTGGCCCTGCTTGCCGTCGAGGTCAGCGATCTGCCAGGTTTTGCCTGTGGCGGGATCGGCAACGGAGTACCGCACGGCGGCCGTCCAGCCGAATGCGGTACCGCTGAAGATGGTAACCACGTGCTCTGCGTTGTCGGTCGCCTTCACGGTGATGCTCTGAGACTCTCCCACGGTGTGCCCGCCCAGGCCGGTGATGCCCTGGCCGTCAGGACCGGCCGACGACTCGCCGTCGACGGCGAAGGTGCAGTTGGCGTGCCTCGGGATGTACCGGAAGGTGTCCGCCGCGAAGGTGTCTTCGAACGGCAGGTGCACTCTTCGCTTGTTTCCGGGCTGGCCTTTCCAGCGTGGAATGACGAAGCCGTGGCGGCCGAGCTGGCGCAGCGTAAGATTACCCTGGCCCGCGAGCACCTGCGTAACGCACGGCTGGCCGGCATCGCTGTCGGCCGGCTTCGTCGAGTCGATCTTCACGTCTTCTGCCGCAACGCGTGTCACCACGTCGGCTTCCGCCCGGTAGGCGTTCAGCGGCACGGGCGATGCAATCACGGTGAGTGGGGCCTTTCCCGCGGCAGAAGACAGCGACACAGGGAACCTTGTTCCGGCTGCCGTGCCACGCGAGACCCCGACGAAGAGCGTCCGTTCCTTCACTGAGGCCGTCACCCCTGCGGCTTCAGCCTTCAGATCATCGGCTCGCAAGCTCACTGCGGCGGTGGTGCCGGGATAGACGAAAACGTCCTTCACCTCGGCAAGCGTCATGGCCGGCAATGCCGTGAACGCGCCGAAATCCGCACGACCTTCGCGCGCCTGGAGCGGCCCCAGCCATTGCCCCTCGACCCCGCCTTGGACGGGAACGAGCCAATAATAGAACACGCCGAGGCCGCAGTTGTCGAGGAAACTGGCGCCGGCGACCTCCCGCTTCACAAGCTGGGCCTCGTCGGTGTTCGGCGTAGTACCGCGATACAGGTTGAAAGCCGGCGACCCGGCGAAGTCGTCCCACGTCAACTCCACCTGCACATTCGCCCAGCCCCACTTCGACGGGTTCATTGCCGTCGGGTCGGCTGCCCTTTCACCGTCGTCCACCCACGCCACGCGGCTTACGCCCTTGCTGCCGGCGACGTACACAGCCGCACTGAAGCGGACCGGACCGGCGAGATCGGAGCGCGTGTCGGAGATCGCCTTGAGGGAGTTGCGATCCGCCGGCGAGCGGCGGAACGACACCGGCGCCGGCCTGGTGATTTCGGGGAGCAGGGCGAGCGGGATCTCCGCCTCGATGCGGAAGCCGCGGCGGTCCTGCCGCTCTTTCACCTTGACGCGCGTGCCGGGGATTTCGTTGAGGCCCCCGCTGAAATCGATCGGCGCCGCGGGCGAGTTCCCCACGTAGGCGCCGAAGGTATCCTGCTGCCTCAACTCGGGGGATGGCTGCAGCGGCCCGGACGCGGGCCGGCAGGCGAGGGCGCGGCCTTTGAGCCAGCCGTCCTTTTCGCGAGTGGCCGTGATGAAGATACGGGTGTCGCCTGCCGCCGCTGCCGTGCGGTCGGGTGCCGGCGGGCCGATCAGCAGCTCCAGCCCCTGCGCCTTGCCAAACATATCCGCCGGCGGCATGCTTTCGGCCGGCGGAAAGACGGGGTCGCAGAGCACGTCGGCGAACACGCACAGTGAGCCGGCGTCTCGCCGCAGCCGCATGTCTGCCACGAGCTCCTTGCCCTTGCGGAAGCTGATCGCGGGCAGGCTGGCCGCCCATTCGGCATCATAGCCGTCGGGGTAGGGATTGAACTTGTTCTGCTTCGCCCACGAGCTGTAGTGGATGCTGCACTGTCCCGGGAGTGAATCGTTGCGCGGGATGGGCCGTGGGCAACGACACGCTGCCGTCCACGCGCGTGATGTCGTTGCCGAATGCGCCGCTGACTTCGAGCACACGGATATCTTCCGTGGTCCAGCTCACCAGCAGGCGCTTGCCGGTTCTGGGGTCCTTGAGGAATTCGCCCGGCGCCATGTTTTCGATGTAGATGCTATTGCGGTACTTGCCGTCGTTCAATGTCCAGCCTAGGCACAGACCGTCGGTGGTGTAGGCGATGAACTGGGCGTTCACGTCGGCGAAGAGGACCACACCGTCCGCTTCGCCGGTCATCGCGGTCAGGCGGATCGTGTCGCCGTCGCGGCCGGGCTCGCCGTGCTCGCTGTGGTGCCCCACGATCCACTGCACCTTGCCGTCCTTCACCTTCACGATCCTGCCCTCGGAATAGCGGTCCCAGAACCCCTGGCCGTTCGGCGGCTCGAGTTCCATTGTGTAGTAGAGCGATCCTTCGGAATCGGGCTTGCCGGGCACCACGTCATTTGCGGGCGAGAAGGCGGAGTTGTCGAAGATGAAGTGGAGCAACGGCGGCTTCTCGTCCTTGAAGAACGGCGTGAATGTGCCGCCGGCGTAGGAAGGCACGCCGCGCCCGTCCACCTTTGCCGGCTTGAGCGTCCCCTCCATACCGTAGAGCGTGAGGTCGCGGTCGATGTAATGGATCCTGTTAATGGGAATCGTGTCATTGCTGATCTCTTCGGGCTGAACGAGGCCGTCGCCGTTTGCGTCGGACCAGAACGGAGCATCCTTCGCTGCGGGTATCGCGGCGGATTCCGTGCCGGAAAACGAGTACGAAGAGACCCTCAACAAGGCGCGCAGCCTTCTCAAGGCGATAGCCGTGGCCGAGAAGCTGCGCCGCGAGCAGTAGTCCAACGTAAAGCCTAACCTGCGAAGCTTACAGTGCCTGCGGTGTGCACTTCATCAGCCATTGTCGGGCAGCAGGCGGACGGTCACCATCTGCCATGGTTTCATGTCGATCTTGTAGCCTCCCTCGGAAGGTGCCAGGGCTTCACCGTCGTCCTCCAGGAGGTTCGTCAGTCGCGCATAAGTGTAAGCAGGAGGCGGCCGCACCGCGATGGTCTCCGCACGACCGGCGATCTCAACCAGGCGCAGGATGATGCCTCGTCCGTCTTCCGCAGTCTTCACGGCTGCGAGTTGAGTGTGCCGGGCAGCGAACATCCACTGCGGCAGCGGCGCGGTCAGCGAGCCGGGGCAGGCAGTCAGGCCGCTGTTGAACAATGCCGCCAGTCTCGTCGCATCGTTATCGCGCCAGTCGCCCGGGCCGAAATACAGTGCATGGCGGAAGCAATGGCTGCCGTGGTCGGCCATCCCCTCGTAGTTGTATGCCACGTAAGACCCAGGCTCCAGCAGGCAGTAGGGCAGTTGCGGGCTCCGCAGCACGCTGACCATTACCACGCCGTCTTCGATGCGGTAACTGGGGGTGCCCTGGTTGAAGACGGCGAACGTGTGGTCGGTCGCCTGAATGCCCGCCCAGTGGATTGCAGGCCAGTCGCCTCCCGCGTTGCCGCCGTGGTTGGACGTGCCCTCGTAGCGGTCGCGTGTCAGCGTGCCGTGGGGAACCTCGTAGATTCCGCGATCCTGCGTGGTGGAGGAGGGGAAGGCCAGCCGCAGCCGACGGCTGTGCGTGTACCATTCCACGTCAGTCTCCACCTCCAGCCAGGGAAGGCCGGCGCGCAGGCGGAAACGCTGCTGCCAGGCAAGCACCAGCACGTGAGGATCGTCGCAGTAGTGAAGGTTATCGCTGGCGGGATGGCGGCCCTCATAGGTGATGACGAAGCTGTCACCGCGCCGTTCGACACTGCGCAGATGAGTGCAGGAGGCAAGCGGCTCGCGGTGCCGATCCAGCGAGCGCGTCGCCCACGGGTCGCCATCGTCGTGCTCGAGAACCAACTCGCCGACCAGGAGTTTCCGTGCATCGGCCACCCGCCCGACTCCTGCCAGCGCGATGCCCGTCAGGCCGTGCTCGCCGACTTCCACCGTGAGCTGACCGCAGGCGATGGTTCGCTCGTTCAGTGCCTCGGTGCGGAAGGGCTCCTCTGCGATGGCGAAAGTTCGCGCCCCCAGGCCAGGCACATCGGTGGCAAGAAATTCGACCGTGCCGGGAGTGCAATCGTATACCGGCACCCGCACACCGTCAGCCGACACCGTTGCACCCTGCCAGCCGCTGGGAATCGCCACCCGCACCGGTGCAGACGCCGCAGCCTGAGTGTGGTTGAAGACAGTTGCCGTTGCCGGGACGGTTGACGGTGCGGTGGTACAGGCGGCGGACTTGACCGCCGCAATGGTCTGCGCGAGGTCGCGGTGCAGGTCGCGCAATTCGTCATAGGCCGGATCGCAGTGGGAGGAGGTGATGGCGTCGTGAAAGCCCGACAAGGTCATCTTCCGCCAAGCCTCGCGAAGCGTCTCCTTTGCCGTACCGGCGGCGAGCAGAGCATCCCAGCACTCCGCCGCCAACAGGGCATGTTCGAGCGCCCGGTGTCCCTGCTTGATCCTGATGCGCGACACGTAGCAGCCCGTGTGGCACGGATTGTTTTCAACCTTCGAGCTGATCTGGTGGGCGGGCGGGGCGTCCACCCGGCTCAGATAGTCGGCGAGCAATGGCCGCAGATCGGCATAGACGCCCTGTCGGACAGCGAACTCCGGATGCGCGGCATTAAAGGCAGCAATATCGGCCGCCACGTTCAGGCCGGGCATGATCTCCTCTCCCGTCAGGAGCAAAATGACAACTTCTCCCGGAAGGCGCTCAGTCGGTGGGGCGGTGAACTCGGCTCGGACGATGTCAAAACCATTGCCATTGCAGGCATCGCAGCCTTCGCCGGCGCACGCCGGACATGGCGGCAGCTTGACATAGATGTAGCTGGCAGTCGCCTGCCGATGAACGAGCCGCTGCGGGTCGGAGTCGGACGCTTGCCTCCCGGCCTCGGCAAAGAAGAATAGCGTTGAGCCGTCCAGCCCCCGCCAATACGGTGCGTCGGGATTCCTGTAGCTGATCGCGGGCAGCCAGTCGTATCCGCACTGCCGGAAGAGCTGCGGCATTTGGGCAGAGGAGCCAAACCCGTCGCTGTGCCAGCCGGTGGTCGGGCGCCGCCCCAACACATCCTCCGCCCATAGGGTGCCCAGCACCAGGTTGCGCACCAGTGTTTCGCCGTGGATCATGTTGGCGTCGACGATGTTCTCCCCGGAGCCCAGCAGTTCGAACCGCCCCTCTCGAGCCAGGCGCCGCACGACGTCCATATGCTCGGGATGGCGCTCCAGGTAGTGGCGCAGCACCCAGGAGCACTCAACCATGAAACAGGAAACTCCGTCGTCGCAGGTGGCAATGGCGTCGGAGATCCAGCGCTCCTCGATGGCCCGATAGGAGGCGAACCGGCGTCCGTCGTCTGTGAAGGGGCGATCCCAGCAGCGCCGCCAGATCGGGTCGAAATGGTTGAACCGCAGCACGATACAGGGCTGTGCTGCAGGGCGTTCGGATGAGTTCATTCCTGGAGTTCTCCTTCTGGGATATTTTTCAAAGGGTAATAACTGCGTGGCATGTTCATTTCACGGTAAGCCAGGTAATGGCCGGCCGGGCTGCGAGTATGTCGTCGTCGCGCATCCGGAGCCACAGCGTGAGCGCAACCTCTCCGGCCTCACCGGCGATCTGATATTCTGAGGGAGGCAGGGCTGACCAGCGCCTGTCGTCTGCAACCGGCACGTCGGAGTTCTCAGCTATCAAGTAGCTGGAAATCGCAGCGGCATCCGTGACGTCGACAATCACATTAACTCTCCTGCCGTTGGCGAAGAAATCGCTGCCGGACTTTCGATCCGGGATGGAAGAACGCGATGCGATCTCCGGCTGTGACGGCGGTCTTGAACTGCTCGTTGACGCGAAATGCCCAGGTCGCGCCTGTGGAGGCCGCCGACCATCCCGGCGTCCTTCTTGCCCCGATTCGCATCCTCGGTTCCGCCTACATAGGTGATGAACTGGGGGAGGTGATTTGCGTCGGCACCAACTACGGCGCTGACGCCGATCCGGGGCTGTCCCGCGCGGCCCACGTTCACCTCGTTGTGCTGCACAGCCGCCGTGCAAGCCGGGCCACCGATTCTTGATGCGCCAGTTGATGGTGCCGTCGGGTGTGCCCCTCGAACCGACGCATGGTCGATACGTTAGTGACGAATGGCAAGACTTCGACCGGCAAACGGTTTATGCCGATAGCGTGAGCATCCTTGATGACGTGGCGGTAACTCCGCCGAAAGCTTCCTGGCCGCGGCTCGTGTTCCACGTTTCATCGGCGGTGGGCTCATGGTTGAAGCCCCAGCGCATAGAGGATTGCCGCCGGTTGGCCGTCAACCACTGCAAAGCTGAGCCGCTTATCTCCCCGCCCTGCGTGCTGCCGATTCGTTCGCGCCCCGAGCCGGCAGTTACACCCTCGAAGCCGCCGTGCCGCTCGCAAGCATCGGCCTGAACCCGGCCGCCACACCAACCTTCCGAGGCGATGTCGGCAGAGTGATGTCCGTCCAGACCGGAACCGGTTCCATCGCTCGGCTCTACTGGAGCAATAAGAACACGCACATGATGGCAGACCTGCCGTCGGAAGCCCGCCTCCAGCCCAACCTGTGGGGTTCTTTCGTTTTTGAGGCCAGATGACGAACTAACCATTCGGCCCTGAACATCGAATCGCTCGATGGCGGTGTCGGCCGCCTGCGCCTGAAGGCACAGCAGGAAAAGGAGTAGCGTCAAAAGTACAAAGGGTATGGCGCGAACGGGCATGGTAGTACCCAGTCAGAGCGTGTGTCAGAAGCCTCTTCAGCCCCGGCGACGCTCCGCACCGCAGGCCAAAGTGCCCGCCACTGCGGGCATCTGCTGTTTTACGTAGCAAATTGCGTGCCAGAAATTCGCCGCGGACGCTTTGTTTCTTATCGAAACGCCGTAAGCGATTGTCAGGCAAGACTTTATAACCTCTCTCTCTGCCTGGCTGCGTTTAAAAAAATGAACGTCATTTGTCGGGGTAACAGTTCCACGGACCGCCCGCGTCACTCGGCAGGTGCGGCAGCCTCTCCCCACTTCGACGGGTCGGCTGCGTTTCCGCGCACCCACGGCAGCGGCCTTGAGCCGCCCCGCCCGTCCGTCACGTGCAGCACCACGTTGAGCCGCACCGGCGCTGCCAGGTCGAACTTCGTCTCCGTGTACCGCTCCAGGAAATCGCCAAGCCGCTTCGCGCCCGGCCAGTAATTTCGCAGGAAGGTCACTTCGCGCTCTTTGCTTATCTCCGGCAGGAATGCCAGGGGAATCTCGGCTTCGAGATGCCAGCCTTGACCATTGAGGCTCTCTCGGATGGCGACCTTCGCACCGGGGATCGTCGTGAGCGCGCCCGGCTGGTCCTGCACGCTCGGCCTGCCGGCACGGGCGAACGGCACCAGCTTGTCATTGTCGCGCAGCGCGCCGAGCAGGATCCGTGTGTCGCCCGCGATCGGCGAGGTGCGGCCGGCAGGCTGTGCCGGGCCGATGAGCAACTCGATGCCGCATCCGTCTGCGGCCGATGGCGCCGGCTCGCGATCGAGCACGGTGGCGTAGAGGTGCAGCGAGCCGCAATCCCGCCGCAGCCGCACGTCCGCCACGAGCGTTTTGCCGTCATAGATCGCCATGTCGCGAATCTCCGGCAGCAGCAGCCACTCCCAGTCATCGCCGTTCACGCCGTAGAACCGGCCGTTGTCTACGCTTGGCCACGTGCGGTAGAGGATTTCGTATCTGCCAGGGGTTTGGGGCGAACGCGGGATTGCCGACTCGAGCCGCACCTTGCCTTCGATCCGGCGTATGTCTTTCGGCCCGATGCCGCTCACTTCGAGCACGTGCACCTCGCAGCCGGTGCCGTTGATCAGCATTGCCTTGCCGGTTACGGGATCCTTGATGAAGCAGCCGCTCTGCACGCACTCCTGCACGAGGCACTCGGGCTGCAGGCCTTGCCGCGGATGCGGCATCACGTCGCCGAGCGCCAGGCCGTCGCTCGTGTAGGCGAGTTCCTGGAAGTCGACGTCCGACACCGCAACCACACCATCCACCTCGCCGAGGGGCGCCCAGAGGTAGGTGAAGTCGCCGTCGCGAAGCTTGCGGCCATCGTGGCGGCCCGCGATCCACTGGATCCTGCCGTCCTTCGCGCGGGCGAGGCGGGAGTACGTGCAGCGGTCCCAGAACGCGCGGCCCTGCGGGCTGCCGATGTTGAAGCCGAAGTAGCGGCCCCCATCGGCCGCGGGAGCCGATGGCTGAATGTCGTAGCCGGCGTCGCGGTAGTAGTAGTCGGGGGTCTTGTTTCCCGGCGCGATGCAGGGCTGGAAATCCGCCGGGCGGTAGAACGGCACGCCCCGCGCGTCTACCTTGTGCGGCTTGATCGATCCGTTGCGGCCGTAGAGCACGAGGTCGCGGTCGATCCAGCACCAGTTCCTGAATGCGGTGTCGGTGAGTTCGAGTTCGGGGCCTTGAAGCTTGCCGTCGGCGTTCGCGTCGGACCAGGTGTAGGACTTGTCCTTCGGCACGACCGTGCCGTCGCCGCTGTTCTTCGGCCCGATGGCGTGAACGGGCACGAGGCGGCCATTGTCGGCGATCCAGAGCGACGCGATCTGGCCGGGCTGCCAGTAGTAGCGGATGCCGTTGGCCGCCTTGAATGCGATTGGGGCGTAGTAGACGTTGGCGGTCGATATCGCTGCCATGTCTTCAGGGGCCGGTTCGGCGTAGCCGCCGGTTTGAGTCATGTTGAACACCGCCTCGAGTTTCCACGTCTGCGAGCCGCCGGGGCGGTTGTCGCCGAAATCGATCTTTGCCTGGCACACCGTGCTGCCGTAGCCTGGGTGGTAGAACACGCGGCTGGCGTCGTCGAGGTCCACGCCGGCCCCTCCTTGGCTGGGCAGCGACATGAACACGTCCTTCACGAAACGGCCGTCGGCAGTCATCACTCCGGTCCGCCGCAGGTTGCTGTCTTCCATGAACCAGAGGTTGCCGTCGGGGCTGATGGCGAGGCTTTTTACCTGGTAGAGAGCGGCGGGGTCGTACGGATTGCAGGTGGCGGGGCGGCCGCCGGGTTTGCCGAGGCTGCCGAGAGGCTTGCCGTCGGCCGAGTATTTCTTGATCTGTTGGAACGAGCCCAGATCGGAAACGTAGATCGTGCCGGCCTTATCCACCGCCACGGCCCGCGGCGCCTCGAGACCGGTGATGAGCGGCGCCGCCGTGTTGTCTGCGAGATTGAGCTTCAGCACGCTGGTGCCCGAGCAAACGAGCAGTGCGTGGTCGTTGAGCTTGCAGATGCCGGAAAGGTTGTCCACGGGTATGCTCGTGCCAAGCTCTCCAGTGGCCAAGTCGAGCACGCCGATTGTGTCGGGAGGAAGTGTCTGCGCGAAGAACGCTTTGCCGCCGGCGATTGCCAAGCTGAGTGCGGCGTACTCCTTGTCGCCGACCTTGGCATCGCTGATCTTCACGCGAGGGCCCTTCGGGCCGATCGGAGCACCGCGGCCGGTCTCCTGGTCGATGCGCACGAGGTCCACTTTCTCGCCGATTCGGTTCACGATGTAAACGTATTTATCGTCGGTGGCGGCGGCGAAGCCCACGCCGAATCCGCCAATCGAGTGCTTCCAGAGGCAGGCACCGTCGGGGCTGAGCTTGGTGAAGCCGGGGTTGCCCTCTTCGCAGTTGCCGAGGTGATACACGCCGTGAGCGTCGGCTGCCACCGCGGCGGGAATACCGTGCACAGCCCCCAGATCGCCCTTGCCGTCGGGCGTACGGTACGGAGGCTGTGCCGAGTTCCCGGCGCCGCCCAGCCGTCTGCTCCTGATGCCATCGAAATAGCCGAGCTTCCAGCGATACTCGCCAGGCGGCAACGGATCGCCATACTCGTCGCGGCCGTCCCACATCACGGTGTGCCGGCCGGCAACCATGCTTTCAGCCACGAGCAGCTCGCGGAAGATCCATCCCCGTCTGTCCGTGACGATCAGGCTTGCCTTGGCATCGCGGGGAAGCTCGAACGTGATCGGCGTGCCTACCTGCACGGCGGCCGCGGCGGCGACAGACTCAGCGCCTGGAGCCGTCAGGCACAGCTTGGCTTTGCCCCAGGCTCCGGGGTAGAGGCGGGCTTCGGTCGGCAGGTCTACGGTGCAGAGAGGCCCGGCTCCGGTGCTGTGCCACCACGCGGTGCTCACGTTGATCTTGCCGGCGGCATCCGACCAGATTACCTGCGCGTCGAAGGCGAACTCCAGCGACACGGCGGGTGTGAAGCCGAGCACGCGCCAAGGGATTGCGATCTCCGCCACGTAGCCTCCCGGGGCGGGCTTGAGCGCCACGTGCACCTCCGGCAACGGCACCACGCAGTCCAACCTGCATTCGGCAGCAGGGGACGAGAACGTGTAAAGCTGCTTCTCGGGCCATTCCGGTCGATAAGCCATCGCTACCGGCTTGCCGGCGAGTTGAGCGATAAGCACACGCTGGTTCTGGCTGCGTTTGCCGGCAGGGCCAAAACACAGCCCTACAGCATCCCCGCCCTTGAGGATCATCGCCGGTTCAGGCGCCGCATTCAGCAGGGGGGAGTCGTCCTTCACCTCGAACAGCGCGTAGAAGCTGGTCTCGTCATAGGCGGTCCTGATGGTGGCCACGCGGCCGTCATTGTCCGCGATCTGCAGCCTACCGGAGTCTGGCCAGTCTGCCGGATCGCCGTCGATGTGCTTGGGGTCGGCTACCTTCACGACGGCAGCGGTGTCGGCCGCCTGCGCCTGAAGGCACAGCAGGAAAAGGAGTAGCGTCAAAAGTGCAAAGGGTATGGCGCGAACGGACATGGTCATTCTCCTTGTTCTTTGTTTTCATCAGAGCGTGTGTCAGAAGCCCCATCGGCCCCGCCACGCCCTTCGCGGTGCCGACAGTCCCAGCGCCTCTGCGGGTACTGCATCATACTGACAAGCAACTCCCGTACCAATCACACACCGATGACGCCGTTTTTCCCTCTGAAATGCCGTAAGTTGTTTCTGTGCAATACATTATGGCAGTGCTATTCTCTCTCTCCCACTGCCTTGTCGCGGAGGTCGCTGTACCATAATCATATATCGACCGTCGCGATGCGAATCTTGAGGCTTCTAACACACACTCTGAGACACCGCGCGGATCGGATTTGCCGCCACGAATGACGGCCTCCGCCCACCTCCGGGCACTGGTCAGCGAAGCTCTCAGGGCTTTCGAATCGACGGTGTTATCCATTGTCAACGTCCTTCCGCGGTATAGGCGAAAACGATCGGCGTGTCGAACAGGCTCAGGCACGATGTGTTGTAGCACAGCGGCGTAAACCGCAGAACCTTCTGATTGCCGTCCGAAAACCTGACTGGCACATTCGCGGCAGAACCCTCCACCCCGCAGCGTGAAGTCGCTCCTTCGTCAAAATACATCCAAACCGGCCGAGGCAGGTCGGAAAGCGTCAGCAGACCGTCCGCATCCGGCGCCGGCAGGTCCAGCAGGGGCAGTCCACTGGGCATGGCTTCGGGGATATACCCTGTCGGAGCGTGGGCCTCACCGGCAGTCGCGGAATAGCAGCCGTTTCCTTCGCCCTGCCAGGAGTAGATCGCCGGCGCGAGCACCAGCGGACCGTACTTCAACAGAGCGCCGCCATGGCAGGACTCGACATGATGCCCCAGCCGGCCGGACAGTCTGAGTTGTACGCGGTCGTTGTCGCGCGTCTCCGTGACGACCGGGCGCCTCACGCAGCCCGGCACGCGCAGCCGCAGCGAAACCTCCGCCGGAACGCCCGCCGCCGAAATGGACGCCTCGGCGCGCGCCGGATACGCCGTCGAAATCCGGACCTCCGCTTCCCGGCCGCCGGGCAGCGCCAGCCGGTAGGTTCCCGGCACCAGCAGATTCACCTGGATGGTCTTCTCCCGCAGCGTCACCGCGTGTAGGGCGTATTCCACCAGCGCCAGGCCGCCGTGGTGCAGACAACACCACCAGGCTTCCTCGAAACGGCGCATGCTGTAGCCGGTGGGCGAGGTTGAACGCTGGCCGAAGCAACCGGTGT
>Ga0307379_10007009_pt1 | contig 15379 bp, 4 predicted proteins | sample UN2MG_FD_202237 | JGI IMG/M metagenome (GOLD analysis project Ga0307379, IMG submission 202237) | Soil microbial communities from Risofladan, Vaasa, Finland - UN-2 | ecosystem: Environmental > Terrestrial > Soil > Coastal area > Acid sulfate soil | place: Finland: Risofladan, Vaasa | collected... | reverse complement strand
GTGAACCCGAAGCTCGACCGCACGTCCATGGTCGTGTCGAACTCATAGATGTACCAGTAGACGGCGAACTCGGTGGCACCCACCCCACCGGTGAGAGGGCCCACGTCGATCGTGTCGGTGACGATGACTCCGGGGTGTTCAAGCCCGAACCCGGGGGCGTCGTTTTGCGGAAGGACCGCAACGGAGTTCGCAGCATTTCCCGGAGGAAGAGGACCGGCGGTCCCGCGCCCGAACTGGAATCGTGAAATGTGGGAGTCGGTGACCGGGGAACCTTCGTTCAAAATCCCGGTCGGATCGAGATCGTCAATATCAGCCGCCTCGATCAGGGGGTTGTAGAGGACGTTCTCGTACTGGGGAAACTGGATGAGCAACCCCGCGAAGTTCTGGGCCACGACCGAGTTCGGACTCGCAGAAGGCAGGATGAAGCTGGTCGGCTCGACCGCGACCTTGACCCCCTCAGCCACAGGGACCATGTACTGCCCATTTCGTGCCACAGCCTCCCCATTCGGTGGGTTCTTCTCCACCTGGAGGATTTCGTTCGTGGCAAGTGTGGCAACGATGCGCATCTAGCGTTCCTAAAGGGGGCAACCCTATAAACGAAAAACTGCCTACGGCAGCGGCGGCAGGTCTTCCAACTCGATGTTGGTTGTGACGTTCATGAACCAAACGTAGAGATCGCCCAAACCACTGGGGTTGAGGCCATCCCGACAAGCCGCGCTCGTGAAATAACCGAGGCCCCCAGGGGTCGGAATGGTGTCCCTGTGGGTCCACGAGACAGAGTTGATCAGAGTTTTGTGCCCGTCATAGACCCCCATTTTCACGATAGGATCGTCGAGGTTGACGAGACTCTGGTCATTGGGAAGAAAGTTCGTCTCGATGACGAAGTAAAAGGGACCCTGAACCGCACCGATGAGTGCCGGGTCCGCAGGAGCTCCAATGATCGGAAGAAGGGTATCGCCACCACTCCCACGTACCCAGTAACGCCATGTTGTAGATGCCGAGTCGAACTGGAACCCGATGACGTGCATGGTCGGCGGAAGCAACGTCGGGTCCGAGATCAGGGAAATCGTCGGCGATACCGCAATCGTAGATTTCACAAGCCCGACAAACCCGGTGAAAGCTCCGACACCACCCCGATAGAACGCCCCAGCTTTGGCAACGAACCGGAAATTCGCATCGCCATTAAAAAGCCCCTGGCCCGGGATCCCACCATCCGGCGTAATGACCCCGTGGTAAACGGGGGCACCAGGCCCAGCCAGGTCAGTGAACATCGCAGGACCCAGATTTGCCCCCGGTCCCGTGAAAGTGGAATCCACTGGGACCTGCGGAACGAACCGCCATCCCTTGTTCGGAACACTCGCATCCGAAGAATCGTATTGGAGACCCTGGTAGAAACCATTCTCGGAAAAATACTGAAACCCAAACGGAGCCGGATTGAGCACCTGATTGAGAGGCACCGTCAGTTTGGAAGCCACGATAGCGCCCGAAGGTCGATCGAGTTGGGTAGCCAAATCCGGCAACGGCCGAATCGTGATGGAACCGTCCAAAGCCGGAACCGTCGTGGCGCGCTCGAACCGAAGGGTATCGGCTCGGGCTGCGCTCCCGTAAGTGGTGTCCCCCGGATACCGATCAGAACCCGCAGGCAACGAAAAGCTCTCCGTCCCGAAGAACACTTCCCGACGAAGGACCACAGCACGTGTTTGTTCACCGGGAAAGATGGAAGGATCAGGGTTGAGGGCAGCGGGGAACGAGCTGATACCCGTCAACAACGTCACCACGGTGCTATCAGGAGCAACCCCCAAAGTCGTGGTGGTCTTCCTCGTGTAGCCGAACCGTCCGAACGTGATCGCAGTGTTCGAACCTGCCGTGATGGTGAGGACCCCCGTCTCAGGGCCATCCCAAATACGGTCGAGGACGAGGCCGGGGCCTCCCGCGAACTCGTCAATAAAGGGCGCCCCAGGAAGGAAAACGGTACCGCCAACGATAGTCGTCGCAAAGACAACCTTGGCGAACACTTCCTGGCTGTAGAGGTCGAAATCTCGGTGCTCAGGACCGCGATTCGCTGTGATGCGATTTCCGGTGCCGAGCTGTGAGTCCTCCATCGAGTAGGGGACACATGCAGCATACAGGATGACTTCACCACGAGGGTTGTTGTTCCCCGTGCCCTGGATACCATTCGGAATCACTTCCGTCGGCTCGTCAGGGGTGCCGGCCCGAGAGGTCGGCGGAGGATGACTCAACCGCACGATGCCCGAGGAGTAGTCCACTTCAAGGTACTGCTTCTCGGTAAGAGAACCGTCGATCAGGAGCTCCCGACCCATGATGGGGTTGTTGAAGTCAGGGATCGCTCGAGTGATGTCGTTGGGGTCTGCCTTTGCAGGGTACAGCACCATGCGAAATCCGAGGTCCATGAGATTTCCCGGATTGGCGGCTGCGAGAATGGGACCTCCGATCGAAAAGGTCCGGGTATCGAACATGGCCTTGTCGGGACGTCCAGCACCGCTTCCTCCCGGAGGGGGCGGAGCCGTGATCGTGGGGTCGGAGACCTGCTTCTCGAATCGAGAAACCCAATGCGGGTTGATCAGGTTCTTGAGACGAGATGCCTCGACCTTGTCGATGTTGAAAGGGCCATCCCAGAGAGCCTCGACGGCCTCATGCAGGGTAAGACCAACATTCACATTGGGGGTGAGAAGATTGGCTTCCCAAGGGCCCGGACCCCAGTAGGTGAGGCCCGTCTGCGGGTCCGTCTCGGGGACTCGAGCGAGTACGACCGTGTCAGGTCCGACGGTAGTATCCACCACATCAAACCATCCGAGACAGCTCGGAATGGTGCCCAGAGTCAGCGCGGGGAGATCATCTTGCCGTTCCGTGACGTTGATGCGCACGATAGGCAAACGCGACGAGAACAAGGGAGCCACGGAGTAGATCGTCGAATCCGTGACTTCCAGGGTCCAGTTCCCCGTCAACGCCGTCGGTGCGAACGCTGTGGTCTCGACCGATCCCAACGCTTCACACACGGGGATCGGGATGGGAAGCCGCACACGACCCCCATACGCCGTGGCCTCACCAGGAATGATGCTGCCAAAGGGAGCTCGTGCGTTCGTGAACCCACCACCGATCCACGAACCATCACCGCTGCCGAACCCGTTGCCGCCGTCATACGGAGGAAAATTGTCATTCCCGGCAGCGTATTCGGGGGACACTGTCACGAAAACCTGCTCGCGACCGGAGGTGCTCACCCCATCGTTGCCGCCAGCCGCTCCCGACTGCGGGATCGCAGCCAGACGGGACACATAGGGACGGATGATCGTGATGGCACGAACACTGCGAGGACCCGGGAGATCGAAGAAGTTGCTGAACGACTTGTTCGGATGAATCTCGATCGTGGTCGCAGTGATCTCCACGATGCGGAACAGCTCGTACTTCGCCGTATCCAGGTAAGCCGGAAGAGCTCCCATCGGTACCTGACCACCGCCCGTGTTCAGTGACCCGGCATTGACCCCGTCATCCGTGACCAACAGGTACAGGCCACCATTTGGCTCGGCAGCGTCTCCAATGACCCAGTTCGTGGCCGCCACGTCTGTCGAACGCGGCCCGTACATGTCGATGATGTCATTGAGGAGAGGCGAAACCGCTCCACTGGGTTCGGTCCCCACCGTCAAAAGATCACCGCCAGCAGCCCCGGCGCCGGGAGCGATGTCCCAAGTCCAGTTCGTGAACGGGGACTTGAGCGTCGGCCCCACAACCTCGAACGAGATCGGGTGACCTACCAAGGAAGGTCCCTTGTTACCGAACGTGTTCGTGCGCCAGTTGTAGGGAACGAAATTGATCTCTGGAGGACCACGCTTGCCGAGATGGTGCGTTTTGGCTCGAATCGGAACCGGAGGCCCAAGGGGGTCGACGTCGATGACGGACTCGGGGAAAATCGTAGGGTTGGAGGGAACGACCGTCGATCCCCACCCGTAGTGGTACTGCGCAGCCCAGGATCCGGCGAAGCCTTCAACCACTTTAGACGCTAACGCTGCCTTCGCAGCGTTCACGCTCATGTCCCGACTGATGTGCTCTTCCCACGGCTCGAGGGCCAAGCGCGTTTTGCCCTGGGCCTCGAATGCCTTACGGAGCTTGTCGAGAGTCTCCTTTTCCTGTTCGGTGAAGTCAACCATCTCGAATCCTTACGGAACGGGGAACGGAGGTCCGTAGGGGGCCGTGTCATTGGGCCCTTGTCCGTTACTGTGTCGGAGCAACGTGGCGCTCGTCAGTGCGCGTGGAATGTTGGAAGGCGCAGCGGGGCCCCCTTGGGTGAAATTGAGAATGGCTCCGGCACTCTTGATTCGAGCCCGGAAAAGGACGGGGGCGACACCCACGGGTGCGGTCGTGACTCCTGTGTTGGCAAACACGTTCGTTGCTGGACCCACGTTGATGCGGACCTGACAGAACACAGTACCCGTCACCGCGTCCCTTCCATCAAAGGTCATGTTCGGATCGAAGATTTGACAACCCGCTCCGTCCGCCAACGGGTCCTGCTTGGATGGCCCATCCATGTCACGGCGCCCCATGTCCATCCAGGTCGTGAGGCCCGGGATTTTGACCTCCAGCGCGATGAGGGAGCTGCCGGGGCCGAATGGCGTGTAAGCAAAATCCGAAAGCTGAAGACCGTCGATCCGGAAGGTCAAAAACGGCTGACCCACAACGGTAGGCTCGCGGTCCACGGTCGCCACTTGATTGACGTAGGCGGCGTCGAATACCCGGTAGTAGAATCGATCCTGGACCCCCGGCGTCGAGTAATCGAACTGGGCCACAGTCGTATCCCCCGCAGCCGTGGAGGGACGATACCCAACGGTGAAATCGTTCTGCGGATAGATCAGCATCCCGCTGAAGGGGCACGGGTTCGCTACACCATCCGTAGCTGGGGGATCGCGGTCGGTAAGACCGGAAACCTGCGCCTCAAACACCACGGGTTGCGGTCCCGGGAGCGAGAGGTCCAGGAGATGGAAATCCGCGCGCAGGAAACTAGCAATTCCAAAACCTAACAAGGGCTCCGACGCGAACCGAACCGGAAGCTCGATCGGACCCTGCGGTCCAAAGGGCAGACCAGGGCCCGTCAAGTTTCCCACGAGCAGCCCCGCGTTGTAGGTCGGGTCAATAGTGACGATCGCCGACTCGGCAACACGATAGACCTCGTCGAAGAAACGCTCTTCGACGTCCTTGCGCGGGTTTTCGAGACTCGGGCGCGGCGGGAAATCTCCCGGGTTCGTCGTTTTGAAGTTCCCGTAGATGCCACCACCATCCAACGATGGCGACTGATTGGTCGTGTGCATCAGCAACGAGTCACCACCAGGGTTCGGGAATAGAACCTCGTGGGTAGCCGCTGTGCTCGCACTCTGCCAGTCCATCGGTTTGCGCAAGAAGAACCGAAGACGAGCGTCCTGCCAGAAGTGACACTGAGTCGCATCTCCAGCGAACGTGATCGGGGTATCCCCACCCGTGAGGACGATATCTGCACTGTCCAGAGGCGTCGGTCCCGTGCTCAGGTCCCAAGGACCACTCACACTGTCCATGTCCACGTAGTCAAACTGGACATCCTGGTATCCTGCGATGCCCGTATATCCGGCACCGAGACCGTTGATGATGTTGAGATCGGCTGTGCCCATCCCAAGGTAGAGAATGCCAGGGATCAAGTGCTGCAATCCGGGAGTGATATCGGGCAACCCATGGTTGAAACCAAGGCGGAATCCTGTGTTGAAAACTCCCAAGCCTTCCCACGTGAGGGTGTCGATCCCCCAGTTGCTTCCGACACCAGTTCCATTGGGCAAGAAATACTGGACGCCGGAAACGAACATCACTTCATCGGGCTCACGGATGAACGTGTAGCTCTGTCCCAGTACACCTACCGCAGCGTTGAAGTCCTCGAAAATGGCCGAACGGTGAACGTGATACGCGGGCGACGTGAGAGGATCGCTGGGATTCGTATTGTCCGTCAGGTTGTCGACGCTCTCGGGGTTGAGGTAGTTGACGAGCCCGGCGCTCCACAGTTCGTACCCTGCGAAGAAGTCATCAGGCATGACGCCGTCGCGAGCAAACGACTCAAAATCGGTCTCGCGTCGGAAGTGGAGCAGAATGTACGAGCCCTTATCTGTTCCCGCCTCTTGGTTGAATGTGTGTCGGTACCGAGCAAGCTGGTACGTCCAGTAGTCCTTCGAGAAATTGGTGTAGTCCCCCGCCTGCGTCAGGTCGGTCCCTGGGTTCAACGAAACCGCAGGCTTCGTGAAATAGCGGGGCTTCTGGATATCAGGAGTGAACTCGATGCCCTCCGTACTCGAATAGTTGTCCAGGTACGGGAGGCGATATCGGAAGAAATTGTTGTCGTTGCCTCCACCAGTTGCCGCGGTCGAACCACCAAGGATGGGGATACCACCAGGAACCACCGGGACACCCGCATTGGGATCCGTTCCAAGACGGACCTGACCAGCATTGGGAACGGGGCCACCCGGGATAGGATCCCCCGTCTCAGAGTCGACACCGAGATGAACCTCGACAAGGTTGTATTGTCCCGTAGCGCGGCCCGGGAACGCGAACACATTGGGGTCGCCTTCCTCGAAAATGCCACCGGGATTCCCGTCACAGTCTCCGTTGACACCCTGGCCACACAGAATTGCAGCGACGACTCGACCAGTCAGCGGTTGTGCCAAAAACTCCGCGACGCCCCCGGCCGCGGGCCAATGGAACAACGCGATGACTCCCCGATCAGACGGGTACACCGCACCGGACGTCACAACCTCGTTGTCACCCGCGAGCCGCAAACGAGCCGTCTCAACGATGGGAACCGTTCGCAGGAAACCACCCTGGTGCATGACACCCGAACCACCTCCTGGATAGCCACCGTCAGCGACGTTGAACGTCGGGTCCGTATCCGGGTCGTTGCCTTCAACCGTGAACACAACACCAGGAGGGTTGGAGCCACCGAGGAATGTCGAGAACGCATCTTGCGTCTCGAAAGGCGGCGTCCACCACTCTTGGTAGACATAGAAGTCCTGGTTGGGGTTGTTCGGATCCGGTGGCGTGACTTCGCCGCGCGCGATGAAACCACCATCATAGAGTTTGAGGCGCCCCCAGTCGGTGATACCGGTGAACGTCATGAAGTTTTTGAAATTGCCAATGGTCGGCGGTCGAGCCGGGATCAGAGCACCAAGTTCGTCCAGGTTTTCCTGCACATTGTTGCCGTCGTACTGACCGTTCGAACCCGTCGTCGAGATGGCACTTGCCGGATGCGCATCCTGGGGGTCGTTGATGTGCGCCTCAAGTCCACGGTTTTGGCCTTCGATGACTTCATCCGTGAACGCATTGGAGTCCACGGAGTTCTGGTTAGCCATACCAGAACCCTTTTTGATGCTGCCGGGGTCTACGTTGCGAGGCATAGCGCTACTCCTGGTTCCCCGCGATCATGAGAAGATTCTTGGTTCGGAAAACTCCGACACCGGTGTAGCCCTCGGCATCCGCAAACGTCAGGACGTTGTCGGCATCCAGAACCCCCCATCGCGTGATGACGAGCAACAGGAGCTCGTTTTTGCGGAACAAAGAGCTGTCCACGCGGGACCGCGCCAACACCGGCATGAAGACCTTGTGACGCACGATGTTGCTCATCCCTTGAGCCATCGCCGTGGGACGATGCGATAAACGATTGATGACGGGGTAGACCGCTCGGAACTCGGAGTCCTTGAACGGCGTGTCGGTGGTTGGGAGACCACCAACCGTCCATTCAGTCGAACCATCGGCCGGAACGAGAGAGTGCAGAGCAAGTGTGCCCGTCTGAGCATCGAAATCGTCGATGGAGATATTCGCCGTCGCTGCGAAGTAGTATTCGCCAGGGAACGAATTAGGGGCGGCGGGGATTTCGGTCTGACCATCGTTGACCGGAATCTGATCCAGCGGAGCGAAGTACGGGAACGGAAGCTCCACGCTGCCCATGCCCACTTGGCCCGTCCACACATTCTGACTGATGTAGAGGGGCTCGACATCGAACTCGGCAGGCAACGGGCCCACGGCTCCCGTGTACGGGAAATCCTGGATCGTCGTGCTGATGACCCCTTCCTTCACACCAACCGTCTGCGGCGCGTTGGTACGGAAGTAAACCGTCTGCTGGTAGCCAAGTCCCGCAGGACCGAAGTTCGGGATGGGGTCCTGGGCGAAGTACCGGACCTCACACAGCGTTTGACCAGCTCCCGAAAGGGGAACGGCCGGAGGGAAGCCCGTGTTGTTGAGCGTCACCAGGCGCGTCGAAGAGCCGAAATGCGTGTTCGGATCGTCCACATCGCGCGGGTTACCGTCGTCGGCATCAGTGACGAGCACGCTGGTCACCGCATCCCCGTAGAAACGGCGGTCCAGCACGAGAGTCAGTGGATCGCGACTCACGATGGTGTCCGGAGTCAGTGTCCCAATCGGGATACCCGTGTTGCCACCACCAGCAGTCGGGTCGTTGGCGATGTACTCGACCATCACTTCACGGAACCCCTGACGGAACGAAGGTGCCAGTCGGTTCTCCATGTCGAGAGGACGCTGATCGGGACCGCTGGGGATCCAGTTCTCCAGCATCGGACCGTAGGGCCATGGGCTCGGATCAGGGACGATCTCGAGATCAGGTGTGTCCGTGATTCCCACCCCAAGTGGGTAGGTAAGCTCGAGCTCGACGAACACACGCCGAGGAGAACCCACGTCACCGGACACGTTCGTGCCCACCATGTCGTGTGCAGCGGCGTTGAGACCCCCGGTCACCTGTGTTGGATTGGTGTCGAGCGTGACCTGAACGTGCGAAGTTCCAAGCCCAATGATGGTCGTTGCCTTCAGGGTCTGATCCACCGCGGCATTCCAGTTCCCGTCATCGTGATAGAGCGACAAGATGTCGGTGATGACCGAACCCGGAGGCGCGTAGTCGAGGATGGTGCCCGTCGGCGCTGGTCCCGGAATCGAAACGACATTGTTCACGTCGAAGTCACCGAGCGTCGTGGCATTGAGAGCCAAAAGGTCGATGTTGATTTCATCTCCTTCAGCCCATCCTGTGAACGCAGCCGCGTAAGCAGGACGCACCACAAACTTGCCAGGGTGCGAAGGTGGGCCGATTTCATCATCTGTCGGCAGGAGCTCAAGGACCACACGCTCCACCACCGGTTGGTCTCCGAATCGGCGTGCGAAGTGATCGAAGTTGCGGATCGTGACGCCACGCGTCGTATCGCCCGACAGCGGCGGGATACCACCTTTGCCAGCAGGGTTGCCCTCAACTGGACCCGTGCGACCGATCTCGTTGGCCACCAGGTTCCGCGTGGACACGTCTCCCGATCCACCACCGAGCTCCTGCTTGGATGCGGTGTCGATGGCCCAGGTACGGAAAGACCCGTCCTGAAGGGCCTGCATCTGGTACTGAAGCTCCGCAGCCAAATCCTGGCCTGTGAACTTCACGTGGCGTCGCAAATCAAGTAGGTCGGTGTCACCGATGGCGTCAGCAAATGCCCCGTCAGGACGATCAGACTCACCAACAGCAACCGCCGTGTTGAACAGGTACGGGTTCACTGTAGCCGCGTGGTTGTAGAGCAAGCCGCCATTCGTGTTGCTCTCAGGATTCCATCCGCCGGTGCCCGTGGCATCGTTCTTGCGGAACACCATGCACAGTGGGATCCCGTAGGAGAACCCGTCGATGGTGCCCAGAGCAGTCGCCGAAGCTTGGGTGCCATCCCCCGCAATCCACAGACCGTTGTCGAGGATGCCGTAACCGATGTCAGGACCAGCAACGCCGTCACGAGCATCCGAGTTGTTGATGACGGTCTTGAGATCAGCCGGTACGAACGGATAGAGCGCTACTGGGGCAGCCTCGGCTCCCTGTGCCAGGATGTTCGGGTTGGAAAACCCGTCGTTCTGGAGCTTGAAATCGACACCCTCCGCTTGGCCCGTGTGACGGATGCGATACTGGATCTGAACCCGCTTCGTCGTCTCGGCGCCGACCTGGGGATCTTCGATGTCGTCGGGGAGAGCTACCGTGGCGGACGAGTCCACGTTGCCGTGGCGATAGACCGAATCCTGTGTGGGCTTGTTCGGGGTATCTGCCCCGCCACTCAGGAATCCACCAGAAGTCAGGATAGCCGCGGGGTTGCTACTGACGAGCGTGATGGCATTGCCAACGACACCAGAGACAGCAGCCGTGATCTGCACGATGTTCGCGTTGGCTATCGTCGTGACCGAAGGCACCGATGCGTTGATTTGGGCCGAGAGACTGGCTGCTGTGTTGGTCGGACTGCCCCCGAAGATCTGGAACTGGTTGGCTGCCGGAGGGACCAGGACACCTGTGAATACGACACCATCCACGGTGACCGTGTCACCGGGGTTCGAAGCCACCGGATCACTGACCTTCAGAGTGCCGCGAGCGGAAGGACTGTCGCTGACGAGCGCAAGCCATACTTCGAGGAACACGAAGTCGGTGCGCTTGAACGACGGAGGCGCTCCGGGAGGGCTCGGAGCATCGAGAATGATGAGGTTGTCCCCCTTCGTGTCGGTATCGACGTACTCGATGTCGAGCAGCATTCCAGCCACAAGTGCCTGCACCTTCTCCATGTGGAAGGCATTGGCAACGAAGTCGGGATTGAGCACCGGGCCCACGAGCCACGGAGCATCGTAACTGAACTCACTGTAGGCGTCGCCGCGAACCTGCCCTCGAACCCATCCCGATGGAACCGTGCGGGCGACCTCGCGAATACGATCAAGCTCTCGGATGTCCTGCTCGAGGATCTTCTCCGAATCCAAAACGAGCTTCCCCTTTTCCGAAACAACGGTATCCCAACTCCGCTCCTTCGGATCGAGGTAGCGCGAGACGGACGGGGGGAAGAACTTGGGACGCGTCGGCATCGAGCTCTACCTAAAAGGTAAGTCTCCACGTGATCGTAAGGATCGATGTGGCGGGCTTCGAAATCACACTGAACGTCAAGTAGTTCACGAGCTCGTCGTAGTTCGTGACATCAATCGTGGGGTCGTAAGGCTGCCCACCTTGGCCCGCGAAGTTCGGGTTGTTGTTGATGATCGTCGGGTTGTTCGAGATCGTGGAAAGAAGCCCCATCTCGTTGAGAGGACCTACCGCCTCGGATTCGCCGTAGATGGTCGTGAAATCCACGACATTGGTCGGGATGGCGACGGCAGCTCCGTTGGAATCACGGAAAGTCGTTTCCGAAAAAGTCTTGCGCGTAATCTCGTTGTTCAGACGCCGCTGCTCATTCGAAGGAGCGTCGGGGTTGAGGATGGCCCCCAGGGCTCCGGTACCTACACCAAGCATGTTGATGCCATGTGCGGGCTCTGTGGGGTCCTTCATCAAACGGGCAACGAGGAGCCCGGCGTCCAACGTGACCACGTTCTTCTGATCGCGCTCGAGTTGGAGCTCACCAGTTCGGGCATCACGCATCTCGAAAAAGACGTGACCCTGAACTGTCAGCAGTGAAGGCTCGCCGTAGCGGTGTCCCATGCCGACCTTGAAGCCGGTGCGGGCCTTCTGCATGTTTTCACGAATTACCTTGGGCATGGGATCTCCCTGTTATTGCCTCTTGATAGGACGAAAACCGCTACGGACCGAGCGATTCCGTTCCGAAAAAGATGTTCTCGACAGTGTCCGTGAGCGTGTCGTAGAGCTGTCCGAACACGCTCCATCCCACGCTACCGTCGGGACCGGTTGCCGGTGAAGTTTCCGGACCAAGAGGAGTGAAAAGGATGGCCTCCTGGAGGTTGCCTCCTGGCGGTGCGTCACCACCGCTCGCTTTGAGGAAAGTGCCGCTCGTGGGCGCACCCCACCCATTCACGGGACCATCGTTGAACTGAATCGGCTGCGTTTCAGTGAATGCCAGACCGTCAAACCCAATGCCGATTAGTCCGTTGCCGATATCTCCCGGATCGTTGCCCGGCTGTCCGGCCTCGGAGGCACCTGGGATACTGTCGTCACAGAACGGCGAAAGGCGACACGCCTCACCTTCCGAAACTTCACAGAAGTCGATTTCCTCGTACTGGACCTTCGAGCCCGACGAGAAGTCGATGAAACGAAACGGATCATTGAGGACAAAACCGGGGTCGGTGTTCAACACATCATTCGGATCGTTGATTCGAGATCCCCACGCCAAGAATCCTTCATCCTTGCCGATCTGCGAAGTCTCGAACGGTGGTGTTCCTTCGTTGAGCAAGGTCGACCCATCAAGCAACGGCTGCGAACAAATGTACGTCTTCGTGAGTGGTTTCCCCGGGGCGAAGCTGACCGTGACCGGGATCTTTGTAGGATAGAGCGTCTCATTACCGTGTTTGGCAAGAGCATTTTCGTCCCACACATCATCGCTGAAGGAGGTCGTATTCAAGAACGGGCTATTCTCATGAACCGCCCCCGCATCCTCGATGTCCGGGTTCAGGTCGTATGGGTCATCCTTGAAATCTCCCCACCCGAGCACCTGACGTAAATCTGTGATCGTGATGGTTTGTGTGTCGCGATCGAACTCGAAAGACCCCGGTAGATAGATCGTCTGAGAACCGTCTGGGTTCTGGGAGATGAACTGGAAAATTCGATCCGCCGTGATATTGCCAGCCGCGAGTTTGATGGTCGTCGAGTTCTCCGAAGTGACGGTGATCTCTTCGACCGTAATATCGTTCGTGAATTCACCACTGGTGATGATGTTGTACTGGTTCAACACCATGTGCGGCGGCATGATGATGTCTTCGCTCGCGTACCTGTAGATACGGTAACGAACCTCGTCGATGCGCATTTGAGTGATGGAGCGAGGGTCCAGCGAACCGAAAGCAACGGAGCCCAGCACTTCTGTGCTGGCAACCCGAGGAAGATCCCGGTACTCGACGTTGATCCACCCGGCACTGGGTTCAGTGAACTGGGTCGCAAAGTTCCCGGTGAACCACGGCGGAGGAGGAAGATCGGGTCGCAGGATCGTGACACCCCAGCCTGGATCACGATGGATGCGAACCCGCATCCGTTGACTCCAGTCCATGTCGATCACGACGGCAGTCAGATCAGAATTGGGAATCTTCAGTGAGTCGTTGCGCGGGATCTCCCAGTTGTCGATGTCATCCGTATCTCCCCCCAGGAAGACCCCTAAAGTACGCCCCACGATACTCGGAGGGAGCACCGTCGCCGAGTAGTCCTCGATCGTGAGAACCGTGTCCGTGGTGGTGCTGGCGAAACCAAGAGCGGCTTGCGTGTCCGTAGATGAGAGGGCGAAAAGAAAGAAATCAGCCGTACCCAGCACCACATCGTCGACCACGACCGTCACCGTGCTCACATCGGGATCGGCGATGACACGATAGGTGTGGAGCTTTCCATCGTTCCAGGCAACGTCAAAAGCTGCAACTTCGAGCCCGGTCTCAAGGGAAAACAGGAACACCTGATCCGGATCACCAGCAGCAGCTACACGAAGCTGGAGACCAACTCCTCGGGCTCCTCCAATGGGGCCCGCGTCTGCCCCGATGAAGATACCCGTGTCTCCGTCAGGGTCCGTTGCCCCAATAGTGGAAACCTGGATGCGCGATTCGAAAATGCGACCGTCACTGGCCAAAGTCGTCGCCGGAGCCTGAAGGAGTTCGAGCGCATAGAACAAGGTCTCCCCGACCGCCTGTGTGTACTCCAGCCGTTGCCCCTCCACGCGCTCGATCGTGAGGGCGCCGGTTTTGAGCCACCCCTGCTGCTCGGGGAGCAGGAGCCCAGACAAGGACACACTCTCGAGGAACAACAATTGACGCTCGGTGGCCGTCTCTTCGTAGAGGATGTTCGCGAGACGCACTTCCTTCGTGCCATCTCGCACCGAGTAAACCAGGTCACCGGCCCCGAGAATGCCGCTGTCGATCTGGAACGTGGTGTCCACGTCGATGGCGAGTCTCCGTGTCAGGAATGCCTCGATCCTGGCATAGCCGATCGACAGATCTTGTCCCTCAACCCCAGGCTCTTCGTTGCTCGAAGTCGCCTTCAAAAGTACCTGGTCCCCCGTAATGTCGATGATACGAGAACCGAATTCCTGAGTGAGAAACCAGATGTTGTTGGGGTCATCCTCGGGGAGCTGATTCATTTCCGCAGCCACAACGATCTGGCGGAAATTCTTGGTCGTAACGGCGGGGTCCAGCGCGTAGCGCATGAAATGCCAGTTGCTGAGATTGCTCGCGCGCCGATCCAACGAACCCCAAAACACTTCCCCGTTGTTCCCCGTGGGATAGAGAAGCACCCCGTCGGGAGGGATAGCGAAAGAAGGCGCACCCTCCAACTGCAACGACACTCCCGAAAACGAGCTCCCTACATACAGCTCCGCGTAGCCCTTCGGGATGGTCTTGATGTCATTCTTGACGACCAGGCGGTATGTGATGGGACGACCCGGGACCCCGTCACCATCCCAACGAGATTCGAAAACCGCAGTAAAATCTCGGGATCCAAAGACACTAGGATCAGCCGGGAAGGGGGTCGATGGGTCGATGCTAACGGTGCTCGTACCGTCAGTCTGGTCGATAATCTCGATGACCTCGTAGACGCCCGCTTGAGTTCCATCGAGGACCTGGAACCTCACCAAATCATCGGAAATAAGTCGTTCTCGAATGAGCTGCGGCAACGCACCTGACTCAGCCGAGAATGTCGTCGCGTCAACAACCTCAATGGGAGTCTGGTACGCGAGCTCCCAGGACTCAGCCAATTCTGGGAACGCGGGTTCGATCAACATGCCAACGTGCTGCACGTCGTTGATGAGAAGACACCCCACTAGATACAGATGGGTGTTGGTGTGGCACCCGAAACCGACCCCGACGAACACACCATCCGGGATAGGGATGTTTTCGATTTCGTCGGGCTCTGCTCCGAGCGTAGTTGAAGGAAGCACCTGGAACCGCGCGACAAGAACTAGCGAGGACGCGAAACTCGTGTCCACCTCTTGTGTGTAGAATGTGACCTCCCCTTCTCCGTAAGGACCACTGATCGTCTTGTAGATCTGCCAGATGCCTACGTCTGAAGCTGAAGGGGCGATCTCAAGATTCGGCGGATCAGAATAGTCGAAATCCTGAACGTCGATATTGTCGATCTCGTACTGGCCAACAAGCTCCCACGGAGAGGGGGCTCCCAAAGGGTTCTCGGTGCCTTCGTAGAAAGTGATGACGCCCTCGAGATCACGTTCCTCATCCGACAAAGCAACCTGATGCGGGTTGCGATTCAGAAGCAACGTCGTGGGGGTGTTCAGCGACGCCGTGTAGGGTTTTTGAAACGCGATGAACCGAGGACTGCGGAGCAGTGGCTTGCGGATGTCGGGGCCTCCAGGGCCCAGCACGAGGCCCATCGGGAAACGCGAAAACTCGACACCGTTCGTACCACCACCGGGCAGCCCAACCCCGT
>Ga0307379_10007005_pt1 | contig 15384 bp, 7 predicted proteins | sample UN2MG_FD_202237 | JGI IMG/M metagenome (GOLD analysis project Ga0307379, IMG submission 202237) | Soil microbial communities from Risofladan, Vaasa, Finland - UN-2 | ecosystem: Environmental > Terrestrial > Soil > Coastal area > Acid sulfate soil | place: Finland: Risofladan, Vaasa | collected... | reverse complement strand
CCGGCGCGGGCCGCACAGGCTGGCGGCGATCGACGTGTGCGAGCGGATGTGGGCGCTGCGGTACCACTACGACATCAGACAGAACGTCGACACGTTCTGGCGCATGGGCGGCACGCTCATCCACACTTGCTACGAGTACTACTACGCGTCACTGATGCCTGACGAGTGGCGGCGGAAGCATTGCCCGTGGTTCTACAAGCAGACGCTTGAAGAGCGGCTCAAAGAGCAAGGGCGTGACTGGCCAGACGAAGTACAAATGGCGAAGGAGAACTTGTCCGAGTACATGAACGTGTACCGTGACGAGCCTGTGACGCCGCTGTACATCGAGCGTGAGTTTTCTGCGCGACTCGGCGAGATTGATCCTGGCGGACCGTGGCCGGAGCTGGACGACGAAGAGGTCACGTGCCGCACCGACCTTGTGTTCGAGAACGAGTCTGGGCTTTGGATCATGGACTACAAAAGTCTCGGCAGGAGTAAGTGTCGGAAGGACGGCACGCTCATGCGCTGGAAGGAAGATGGTGAGTACGCGTTGAACTGGCAGGTGCTGGTCAACCTCTGGTTAGTGCGTCGTGAGCTGGGTCCAAAAGTGCGCGGTTTCATCGTCCAGCGCACTACTCGGCATCGCCCGTACGATTTTGATCGACACGTCTTGACAGTACCTGTGAAGGCGTACAAAGAAACTCCCAGGCAGCTTCGACACCGTGTTCATCACGAGCGAGAAGTAGTCAGGAAACTTGAAGCTGGTGAACGACCGAAGGCTAGCTTTCACGCGTGTTACGGGCGGTATGGTCCGTGTGACTATTGGGACGCGTGCAAGGCACCTGACGACGCTGGATTTCAGGCGGTACTCGCCCGAGACTTTGACCGGCCGAAGGCCAAACTGAGCGTGGTGAAATAGATGAGTGAGCTTCCTTACGGCGACATCGACCCTGGGTTGAAAGTCTGCAACATCCTCGAAGGCGCGCCGCTGCTAGTCGTGTACGGCCCGCCCAAGGCCGGCAAAAGTACCGATGTTGCCATCGCGCTCAACAACTGCTTGTTCTTCACGCATGACAACCAGGTACTTCGGCCGTATGCGTCGTACTACCGCTGGCTACAAAAGGAGTGGCCAGGCAAGATCGAGGAGCTGGGGTTGCGAAGCCCTTTCATTGACTGGCGGCAGGGTGGGATGGCCATCAAGGAGTTTCCGCAGTTCGCGCCGAACGAGCATGGCGTGCGCGTGCGTCTGAATACCTTTGACGCCTTCCGCAAGTGGCTTGAGGAGAAGTACTGCCCAGCGATGAAGAAGGGGCTGTGGCCGTTCGCTGGGCTCGTCTGTGACGAGTGGTCGACGTTCCTCAATCGCATCTTCGATGACATGGGGCGCAAGTACTATCGTGAGTCACTGAAGTACAACGAGAAGCAGCGCACGCCAGATCATTTTACTATTGCGCCGAAGCTCAAGGAGTTCCACACTGAGCTGGCGCAGATCGCGCAGTACACCGAAGTGCCGCTGACACTGATCAGCCATGAGCGTGTACCGGCGTACTATACGGCTGAGGATCTGAAGCGCGACAGCAGCCACGAGGTTGGTGAGCTGAAGTATCCGGGTGGTCCCGAGGTACCTCACGGCAAGCTCATCAATCAGATCTGCGCGGCTGCGGGGCTCGTGCTGCGACTCCGCGTGACGGACTTGTCCGCCGCGGAGCGCGCTGGAGCTGGCGCGCTGGACCTAGGTGCCAGTGCCGAAGATGCGGCGAAGGCTGAAGCTGCGGCGAAGGCGGCGGCGGAGGAGGCAGCCGCGATTGTACCTTGGTCGCCGGACGCGGCGAACGGTTCGACTTTGAAGCGTTCTTACGTGACTGAAATCTCAGAGGAGTGGGTGGGGGGTGTCCGTGACTTCCGCATCAGTCCTCGCGAGAAACTCGACTTGCGCAGCATTCTGCTGCGCTGTGAGTTTCCGATTCGATAACAAACTACGGACAGGAGAAGAGCAACATGGCAGTTTCAAACGCACCCGCAATCGAGTTCGAGGGCCTGGAGGAGTACTCCCCGTGGGCCGGTGGCGGTCACGGTTTCCTGGAGTTCGAGGGCTACGTCAAGGTCAAGGTGACCGACGCTGAGCCGGAGCAGGGCAAGAAGGACCCGTCCAAGTGGCAGGCCAAGGTCGGGGTCGTGTGCCTCGATGACGACTGTATGGGCATCCCGCTCATCGGTCGGCCGATCTACAAGGGGATGGACCGGAACGGCAAGAACCTGAACCGGCAGTTCGCGGACTTCCTGATGAGCATCGGAACGGACATCGAGAAGATCCAGGCGAACGCGAAGGCGAAGGCCAAGGGCGACGCCGACGCGACGCTCACGGGGCTGATCGGCCGCGAGGGCTACGTCGAGGTCAAGTGGGGTAGCTACGACGGCAAGGTCACGACCGAGATCGCCAACTGGATCTCGAAGGAGGTCTACGACAAGGCCGCCGCGGTCGGTGGGACGCGCCGTCGTCGGACCAACCCCGACGGGACGGTCCCCGGACAGCAGCCCGCGCAGCAGGTCGACGCCAGCCAGATGGGTGGTGCTTCGGCGCCTGCGCCGGCTGGGTCGGCGCCCGCTGGCGGCGGGACCGACCCGGTTCCCGCGCTCTGAGAGACGAGTAGGCACTCGCAACCTAGCAGGTCCGGCTCCGTCTTCGCAAACGGGCCGGGCCTGCGCCCTTCCGATCAAACACCATGTCAGCAGAGCCCTGGGTCTTCGAGCTGGTTGAACCAGAACCTCCGAAGCCGCCAGAAGTCGTCCACGCGGCTGCAATGGCGCGCGGCGCTCGCTGCTTAGAGTGTCCCCTCTACGGCTGCGGCCGCGGGCCTGTCCCAGGTGAGATCCTCCCCGGCGCGACGATGACCATCGTCGGCGAAGCTCCAGGCGGGCACGAAGTTGACGCGAAGCGTCCGTTCGTCGGCTGGTCCGGCGGCGAGCTGAACGCTGCGTTGGATCGTGGAGGTGTACGTCGCGCCGACTGCACGACGACCAACGTCATCGCGTGCCGCCCGCCCGAGGACGGGAACTTCGCGAGCTTTATCGAAGGCATCGTCCAGACGTACAAGCGCGCCGTGCGCAAGGCACAGCGCCTCAACCTTCCAGAGCCGCGACCGCCTGTACTGCCACAGCATGCATGCGCGCCGCGGCTACGTCGCGACATTGAAGAGTCCAACGCGCAGGTTGTGCTCGCCGTTGGCAAGCAAGCGCTGACCGCGTGCAACGAGCACTTCGGCGTCGCGACAGGGCACGCGCGCGTCGCGCCTGGTCAGCCCTACTCGTCCTCATTGAAGAAGCAACACGGCGCTCCGATCTTTCTGCGCGATGGGCGCGTGCTCATGTCGAGCTACCACCCGGCAATGGCGGCGCGCGGGAAAAAAGAGTACCTGCCGGTCATCCGCGACAACATCGCCCGAGCAGCCGCCATAGCTAAACGTGGCGGCAAGATCTTGTGGCAGGAGCCAGCCTTCAAGCTCCGACCGACACCTGACGAGGTCATCAAGTTTTGTGATCGACTGCTCGCGACTGGCGCTGAGGTCACAGTCGACATTGAGACGAACTCGATCGACTGGCGCATAGCGCAGGTCCGCTGCGTCGGACTCGGTGCGACGTTCGGTCCTGCGGGGCGCGGCGAAGAAGTCGTCATGGTGGTGCCGTTCAACCACATGGACGGCAGCTCTTGGTGGGATGTTGAGACCAAGGGGCGGCTCGCGCTCAAGCTCCGTGAGGTCTTCGACACCAACCCGCTCGCGGGACAGAACTTCAACTACGACGCAAACGTGATGCTGCGGGTCGGCCTGATGACGGACCGCTCGAAGCCGTGGGACGACACTCTCCTTCTTCATCACGACACGCCCGACAACGATCTACCGCACGACCTCGGCTTCATCGCCCGGCGCTTCTTTGATGTGCCGATGTGGAAAGGAGATGTGAGCCACAAGTCCGTCGACAACATCGACGATGAGATGCTCGCGCTCTACAATGCGCGCGACGTCCTGATCACCATGCGGCTGCTCAAACCGCTGCGCGACCAGCTTGGCGAGTACAATACATGGCCGCAGTACCAGACCGACAAGGCACTCGGTCCTGGGATTCGGAAGATGGGCTCCGACCTCGGGCTTGTCATCGACGAGAAGCGCCGAGGTGAGTTCTCCGGTGTGCTCAACTGGTATTGCCAGCGCGAGCTGTACCGTATCAAGAAGCTGGTCGGTCGGACGAGCTTCAATCCTCGAAGTGTGCCTCAGCTCCAAGAGCTGATTTTTCAGGAGTGGGGGTACAAGCCTGTCATCGACACTGACGGCTTTGAGGTCAGCGAAGACACCGAGCTGGACGAAGACGAGGTTGGTTCGACGTCCGTAAATGCGTTGATGGAGCTGAAGAAGAAGCAGGAGATGAAGAAGCCCGAACACGGGCAGTTCATTGATACGCTCCTCGAATACCGCGCATGGGATAAACTGCGTGGTACCTATGTCGACAAGCTCAAAGTGCGTCCCGTCAACTGGGCGAGCTTTGGCTACGAAGTCGGCACTGTCGACGCGGTCCGCGCGCTGCAGTGGAGTAACAAGCACGGCGCGTACCGCGACGAGGAAGTGCTGCCGATGCGCTCGGCGATGTCGCTGCTCAATACGCAGTACAAATCGCATGTCATCCCGACGGGCCGTCTGTGCACCGAGCCCGCCGTCCAGAATTGGCCAGCCATTGGCAAGATGAACATGCGCGAGATGGTCATGGCACCGCCCGGCCATGTACTCGTCGGCGCCGACTACGCCCAGCTCGAAGGCCGAATCTACGCGGTGATGGCGCAGGACGCGATCTTGCTCGAAACGATTGCAGCCGGCCGCGATCTGCACTCGATGAACGCGGCGACGCTACTTGCGAAGGCTCCATGGCAGATCCCGATCCTCTACGACCGCATCGAGAACAATCCGGACAAGAAGAAGCGAAAGTATTGGCGGACCGTCGCAAAACGCTTCTGTTTTCTCGAAATCTACGGCGGCGAGAAGGAGAAGTTGTACTCGGTCATGGCCGGGCTTCGGAACAAGGTGACCGGCCAGCTAGAGTTCCCCGACCTCAAGATGAGCGACGTGCTCATGTGGCACGACAACTGGCATCGCCTTCACCCGGAGACAAAGCAGTGGCACGCGCGTTGTCACGCCGCGTGTGACGAGTACGGGTACTCCGGTGTTCCAACGCTCGACTTCCGGAAGCGCTTCTTTCTGGGCGGCGTCTCGAAGGTCAACGCAGTACCGAACATGACCATTCAGGGCTTCGCAGCGAGCATCGCCAACCGCGCGCTGCTCCACATCATCGAAGCCATTCCGTTTCACTCGTGGAGTCCCTGGACAGGCGCCGTTTTACAGGTACACGACTACATCGGCTGCTACGTGCCCGAGGCGCGTGCCAAAGAGACAGAGAAGATCATCGAGGAGTGCATGTTCTACGAGTTTCGCGGTGTCGCGTTCCCTGCTGAGGCAGGTACTTCGCCGCGGTGGTCCGGACAAGATTGACAAGCAGACAACGCCTCAGTAACGTGGCGTGAGGTTGAAATGAGCGACACAAAGATCCAGCGCTTTACGCGCATCCGAGGAAACCTGAAGAACAGCTTCGATGAGGAGCTAGGAGAAGTTACGTTGTGGATCGGACCCAACATGTCCGGCAAGACGGGGCGCCTCATCACAGCGAAGATCGCGACGATGGGACCGGGTGGACACAGCGGCGGTGTCAAAGGCTCGGACCTGATGCGCTTGGCGGCGCCAGGTTCAATGGGGCTGTATGCAGCTCTGGTAAGCCCGAGCGGTTCGTGCGAGCTGAAAGTGCAGACCGAGGGAGGCAAGGCCAAGCAGCCTGACCACATCCTGACAGGTGCGTTCTTGGAGCTGGACGACACCGAGAAGGAGCGCATGATGCCGATGGTGTCGATGGGCGACTTGCTCGACCTCGGCCCGGACCGCGGACGTCGCGCAGTCGTGAAGCGCTTCGGCAACATCAAGACTGTCCCGACGCCAGATGCGCTCCTACCTGCACAGCAAGCGCTCTGGGACGAGGGGTGCACGGCGGTGATGAACGATGCGCCCGCAGACGCAGACGCGTCGGAGCTGCTCGTCGCGCTCAACAAGTGGTTCAACCAGGCGAAACTCGACGCCGGACGGTCACTCAAAGTGAAGGAGCGCTCACTCGAAGAGCGGCGGCAGAAGCTCAACAAGCAGGCTGCGGGTGGTGAGATGCTCGACGACCTCGTCGCGCAGTGGACCCAGGCCAAGGCATGGGAGGACGCGGCCGGTCTACGTGCTCGATTGGAGGCCATCGAGGCTCAGAAGATCGAGTACCGCGAGAAGCGGAAGCCGTTTGAGCTGGCCGACAAGGAAGGCAAGCAGCGGGAGGCCGACGACCTGGCTCGACGTACGGAGCTGGAGGCGGCCATTGCGGCGGCTCAAGAGACGTTCGACGCGGCCGCGGCTGACGTTGCCGATCAAGAGGGACGGCTGGTGTCGGGCGAGTTGTGGCAAAAGACGCTGGACCGCGCGGTGCAGATGATCGCGGAGGGTCACGACGCGAGCTGTCCGCTCTGTACGACCCTGCGCGTCTGTAAGACGACAGACGCCCAACACGACGAATGGGAGCTGTTTGACCCGTCGAAGGTACTCAAAGAGCGGATCATGCCTGCGGTGACAAAGCGCCTTGAGAGTGTCGAGGTGGCGCGGAAGGTGCGCGCGAGCGCTGAGGTCGCGCTGGTACTTGCGAAGGGGGAGCTGGCCAAGTACGAGCAGTCCCTTTCGGCGGCGGGACGGGCGGATTCTGAGGCGCGCAGTCGACTGCGTGCGGAGGCGCACCGGATTCAGGCCATCGAGGGCGAGGTGCATAACGCGCTCAAGCTCTCTGAGGCCCCGACCTCGTACGAAGGGCTGACGGCTGCAGAGCTGAAAGCTGAGATCGACGCTATCGAGGGCGCTGTACGTGCCCGCGCGTTGATCGAGGAGGAGACCGCCGAGCTGCGGAAGCTCGAAGCGGGCCGGGACCTCGCCAAGAAGATGGAGATCGAGAGCAAGAAGCTGCTCACCGCGCTCATTCGAGACGTGAAAGCGACCGCAGAGGCTTCGGTGAACGCGCTCATGGTGCCTACCAAGCGAGCTGTGATCGACCTGACGAAGAACGCGTGGAATGTCGTTGGCGTCCATGGCAAGCCAGTCGGAAAGCACGAGATGTGCGGATTTGAGCGCTGTTCGTTGGTACCTGCGCTGGCGGCGGCCTACACCGAAGGAGCGCCTGCTCGGTATCTGGTACTGGACGACGACGACCTGCGCGGGTTTTCTCGGGGTAACCTCCGAGCGCTCATGAAGGTCCTCGTGAAGGCTGTCCGAGACGGTGTGCTCACACAAGTGTTCATGGCGCATTCGTGGCTCACTGAGGAGGATGCGCCCGAAGGTGTGGTCGTACACAAGCTGTCGCTGCCGCCGGGCGTGGAGGTCGAAGAGCCTGTGTTCCAGCTCCCGGCAGCCCGTCCGACGCCGCCAGCACCTGCGCCTGTGGCATCGGTCAGCGAGCCGAGTGTAGTGACCGCGCTCGACTTGTAGGCTTTCCCGGTGACTCACTGCCAAACCCCCCGTCTCACACCTGCCCCAGAGCCGCGCTGGATCTACGAGATTCAGGCCGGAGAGGACGTTTTGCAGGTGTTGGCCAAGCGAGACGCAGAGCTGGAGCGAGACACTAACGAGACGGTGTCTCGCTCCACGACCGCTGCTCCTCCTGCACCGACTGTCTCGTAAACCCTGATTCAAGGGCTGTGACGCTCGCACCTGCTTCTATACAGGTGACATGAGCCGCAGGACAGCAGTCGACTCCAAGGCGAAATCGTACTGGACCGAGTACTTTGGTGAGTACGGAAAGATCTGGACTGAGGGCGTTGCCCGTCGAGTCGCAGCTTCCGTCTCCGGGTCACTCGCAAAAACCGCAGCCAAGGGTGGCCAGGACGTCCGTTTTCTGCGCACACAGATTGTGACGCCGACGCCGAAGAGCTGGGCGAAGACCGCGACGGGCGGACTCATCTTCGAGGGCTTCTTCCGAGGTCTGATGACGCGCCAGGGCCAGCGTGAAACTGTGCTCAAAGGCTTCGTCGCGGAGTTTGCCGCCGACGGCAAGATGCTGAGCCTCCGGACTAAGGCAGTCTAAGGGATTCCCCAAAATGAAGACCCGCGATGCACTGCGCCAGATGACAGGGCGCCACACTGACTACGGCGACGGCCCCCTCGGGGAAGTCGCTGCTCAGCTCCTTGAGGGCTTCGACCAACGCGAGGCGCACCGAATGGCCACCGCTGAGGAGCGCGCTGCGCGCAATCAGGCGGGACCGCTGCTGACCGTGTTGGAGCGAGAGGTTCGTCAGGCGCGCGCCGCGCGGCTCTTCGACAACTCTCTGCCGATGGTTTCGCGCTTCGAGGCGCACCAGGCGATGCAGCGCGCAAAGGCCGACCACGCATCGGACAAAGGTGTTCGACAGGCCGCCGCCCACGTACAGCGACTGTGGCAGCAAGACATGACCGGTCACCTCGCCGTCGGCGACATCGCTCGTCTTCGGGCGCACTACTCTGGACAGTTCCCGAAGTCCCGTGTCGCTCACGTCATTGACGTTGAGATTCCGCGGGTTGGCTTCAACACACTGCCTGTACACCGGCTCGCTTCGATGGCGGCGCAGGTGAGTGGTGCGACCGAGGAAGAGCGGCAGTACGCCTACGAGCAGGTCGTCCGCGCCAACGGGCTCGACGGGCGCAAGCCTGAGCACAAGCGTGCGCGCGCCTTCATCCGCAGTCTCGCAGAGATGGCGGCGGAGCGTGAGGCACCTCAGTACGGCGCGCAGGGTGGGCAGGGTGTCATGGACCGCACGCTCAACCGCATGGCCGCCTACGACGACCCGATCTTGTCTCGCATGGGCCAGGCTGCCGGGCCGCCGCCGATGGAAGACCCCATGGGCATGGACCCGATGATGGATGAGGCACCGCTTCCTGAAATCGAAGAAGAGATCCCGCACGACGAGTCCTCCGAGGTCATCGAAGAGGTCATGAGCCCTAACACGGGCGAGCCTATGGTCTTGGAGCTGGGACCATCCGAAGAGGTCCCACTCGGTGAAGACGAGCTGGGCATGGAGATGGCGCCGCCTACGAGTGCCACCGACGTGTCCCCTGCGTTCATTGCGTCGCTGCAGTACTTCGGTCAACTCGACGACTACGCCACTGAAGGCGACCCCATGGACATCGACATGGCGCCTGAAGCCGAAGACATCCCCATGGATGAGGAGCTGGCCGGCGGCGAAGAGACGTCCGTCTTGATGCCTGACCCTACGTCTGAGGGTGAGGAGATCGAGGTTATCCTCCGTCCGGCTGGCACTGAAGACGAGCTGCTCCCCGGTGAGGGCGAGGCGCTCCCACCGCCCGCGATCGGGCTCGACGAAGAGAACCCGCTCGGCGCTCGTGCTGGCAGCCGTCGGCAGGTCTTTGCGGTCTTCGCGGTCCGTGGAGGTACGATTCACAGCCAGCCTCTGGAGGTGCTCCGTGCGCCTTCGATGCCGGCCGTGCTGAAGCGTATCGCCAAGAAGCTCCGCGACGCCGATGGCGGGCACGCGATTCGCCGCTCGGTCCTCGGCCGTTCGCACGACTTCCGGCGGTTTGCGCTGGTCGAGCTGGACGCAAGCGTCGGCAACTTTCTCCAAGTCGTAGCGCAAGAGCACGGTTCGGAGTTCACACCTGACATCGTGACGAATGGCCAGCCGGTCGTACGTCACAACGTCAACGTCCCCGACGATGGGGACCAGGCGCTGATGAGTGATAGTGAGCACTCGCAGAACAAGCCCAGCGCGCTCGGCGACGAGACCGCGCCGACGCACGAGTCACACAGCGTCAGCGCGAAGGCGCTCACCAAGAAGCAGATCCGACAGGTCTGCGCGCAGATGGGCCTCACCGCCAAAGACGTCGAAGCACGCGTGCTCGATGGCGAGACGGTGCAAGTGCGGGACGCTTCACTGCGGCTGACGGACTCGATGGATGTCGAGTTCAAGCGTGGCCGCCGAGGGCGCACCGCCTCGCTGATGGACTTGAACCGAGTTATCTCGGACTTCATGGCCTATGCTGCGGTCGTAGCGACTCGGAGCCCAGCTCCGGGACGACAGGCGAAGGTCACGAAGCTTGCGTTCGACATCCGGCCGCTGTTCACGGTCGGCTGCCAGCAGTGTGGCGGTGTGGACGAGTACCTGATGCCCGAAACGCCGCAGAACGTGCGGTGTGCGCGCTGCACCTACGTGACGCCGGCTCAAGCCATCGCCATCCAGCTCGGCGCGCGACAGGCCAACGCTTTCCCTGGGTACGTCATCACGACGGACATTCCAGGGAAGCCGCAGGACCGCCAGCTCAACGCCAAGCGCGTGCTCCGAGAGATCGGGCGTGTCGCTCATGTTGAGGACCAGCCGGTTATCGAGTCGGGGCGCCTGCGCGTCGCGGTGCGTAATCTCAATGAGGCCGGACTCAACCGCATCCGACTCGTCTTGGAAGACAAGTTCGGCGTGCACAACGCGGTGATGCAGCCGCGCGTGGCGCTCGGCGACACGACTCCGTTTGGTACGAACACGCAGCACGCGATGACGCCAGGTGCGCCACCGCAGGTGCCTGCGCCGGGTATGCCTCCGCAGCAGCCGACAGCGCCTCCGGGTGCGCCGATGACCTCGGCGCCGATCGGTGTGGCGCAGCCTGGACCGACCACGCCTGGGGGCGGCGCCGCCATCGGCGCGGTCGCACAGGGCGCGGCGATGGACGCGGCGCGTGATCCGCTCCGAGCAGCTTCACGGCTGCCCGTGGCGCGCGGCCTCAAGCACGTTCAGATTCGTGAGCCTGATGGAGCGATCAACTGGCTCCCTATCGAAGCGGCCACCGATGAAATCGCCCGGACGATGGTCGCGACTTTCATGGACGGGACCGAAGTGCTTCAGGTCATCGACAGTCAGCAGCACGTTGCGCAGATGGAGATGGCTGCTGAGCCGCCCCCAATGGGTGGTGAAGGCCTCGAAGTCGGCGGAGACATGCCCGCTGAGCAGCTCGGGCTCGAAAGCGGCGGCATGGACATGATGGAGGCTGGCGACTCGCAGATCGACGAGACGCTCAAAGAAGCTGCCAACAGCGCGTTCAAGTACTACCGCTTCAACGAGAAGCTCCCGATCGCAACGGCGATCGACCGGTTCATGAACACGGCGGCCGGCAAGAGCCTGACGCGGTACGGCGAGGAACCATCGCCTCAGCGTCAGCTCGCCGAGGCTGCCGTCGTTCGAATCGCCAAGGAGTGGTACGAGAAGCCGGGCATGGGCTTCATGGACATGACCGAGCCGCCGGCCGGGTTCAGTCCATTCGGCCAGCGACAGCGTCAGGCAGCCGACCCCAAGGGGCCGTCGCCGCGGAAGATCAACACGCAGCAGGATGACTGGGTCAACCTGCCGGGTGGCGGTGAGGTCCTCGGTCCGGACTCCGAGACCGTGCCATCGACGACCAACTCGGTTGAAGCTCCGAAGATCAACACACAGGTCGACCCGATGAACCAGCCCGGAGCGAGCGGGGCAGACACCTCGACGCAGCCGGACACCGAGACGCGCGACCCCAAGCGATTCGACGCGCCCAAGCCAGAGGCCACGGGGCATACCTTTACGGGACCTGGCGGTGGATGGGGCACGTCCTACACCGACAAAAACCTCGGAAAGGACAGCGACACAGGTGAGAGTCAGGGCGGCACGACGAATATGATGTCGTCGGAAAGCTCAGGCGCTTACGGTAACATCCGATCGAAGTGACCCTATGAAGCTCCGAGACGACGCCTTCGCTCCACTTCCTTCGCCTCGGCAAGGGCCGCTATCGTCTGATGACGTCGCGTTCCTGTCCGGCGTCGGCGACCGGCAACTCCGAGAGGCTCAAGACTACTTGGGTGTCATGGAGCGGCCGTCAGGTACACGTACGGCGTCGGGCGCGACCTTCTTCGAAGGTGACCGCGTCGAGTGCGTCTTGCCTGGTAACCATCGAGTTGCGGGCAAGGTCGTCGAGCTGGCGGGCGGTGAGGCCACCGTCAAGCTGAGCGAGGGCGAATACGTCGCGGTCCCGGTCGGGATGCTCATGCCGATGAGCCGGGTGACCAAGCGGGAGGCCATGCGGTCGACCGTGAAGGACGCGCTCCGCGGGGGCGGTGGAGCTGGAATGCTCAAGGAGAGCCGCGCGCTGATCCCACTCGACGGGAGCGGTCAGGCGTTCGGGATGACGCTGCAGTACGACCGAGGCATCACGCCAGGCGAAGGCGACATCATGAACTACGTGGCGACTCGGTATCCCGGCGCGCGCGTCATGGATGCCGACTTCAGCCACCCCGGCAAGCTCAGTGTCGCGCTCATGTTCGAGCGGACGGCCCAAGGCGAAGTGCCGATGGTCAGCCCCAAGACGCCGATGTCCGACAAGAACCGCGGACCGTGCGCACCTGAGTTCGTCGACGACAGCCCCGGCGGCTTCAACGAGACAGCCGGCGAGGAGCTGGTCGAGAAGACCGGCGCGCTGCTCCAGGCCCTCGCCAGCGCGAATCCTGCCATCGACTTCATCGAGACATCGGTCGAACGAGACGTCATGGGCGTCGTGTCTCACTTCTCCATGCGCGCTTCTGGAGCGCCGCTATTCTTTCTGCCACAAGCAAATGGCAACGTGACGCTGACACGCGTCATGAAAGCCGGTGTCTCACCCGCCCGCGGCTTTGTCGCCGCTACGGTGCAAGGCGGTCAGCTCCACATCGGACTCCACGGCCCGCACGGCGAGGTCGGCCTCGGCAAGTGCGCAGGCCTGAAGATCTCCGCGGCGCCGCCCGAGCACTCGACGATGAACGGGCCTGACGGCATGCGCCATGACTTCGCCGGCACCAACGACGACGGCGACTACGCCATCCACGCAGACGTCGAAGAGCAGCACATCGGTGGTCCTGGCCTCAACGTCGCTGAGCGCCGTAAGGCCGTCGATTCCGTCACCAAGGACTACTACACCGACTACGACGAAGAGGACGTGTCCGGCACCCAGCCCTACTGGGAGCAGCTCGTCAGCGACGAGAACATCAAGCGCCGCCCCGTCGCCAACATCCACGCCATCTACGGCGGGCTCTACGCCGGCTTCGGCCGCAAGCCGACCATTGGAGAGGTGACCAAGGTCGCCAACTTCTGTGAGCGCGGCTGGCGACGTTCCGCACACAGGGTCCACCGAGAGGCCATGCGCCGCCGTGCTGCAGAGCCGCAGCAACAGCCACAAGGACAGCAAGAATCGGGGCCGCAAGACTTCACGCAGGCGCTCAAGTTGATGATGGCGAACCCGCAATCGAAGGCAGCGCTCGACGCCGCCCTCGCCCGCGAGATCGCTAAGAATCCGCAGATGCTCTCGAAGCTAGACGACAGTGCGTACGGCTCGATGATCAGCTCGCTGGTCAATTCCAATCCTGACCTCGTCACCTCTCTCGGTCTCGGGGTGAACGCGCCTGGTTGGAAGGATCCGAACAAGCCAAGCTGGTATCAGTTTCTGGAGAAGCGAAAGCAGCAGCAGCAGTACCAACAAGCACTGGAGCAGCGGGAGCAAGGACCTGCGGGCTGGAACCCGAGTACTCCGTCAACGATGCTTCCAAGTCAGCCGCAGCAGCCGCAGCAGCAGCAGCAGTCGCAGCCGCCGCCGCAGCAGCCGCAGCCCCAGGCTGGCCAACCTGGCCCGCAGACGGATCTAAGGCACCGGCCCCCTATCACTCACGGACAGTACGCGCAGCAGCCGCAGCAGCCGCAACAGCCAGCGCCTACTCAACCTGGGCCGTCACCGACGCCGCAGGGCGAGATGGACTTGAAGTTTGAGCCAGAGCATCAAAGCTGGGAAGGCAAGCAAAAGTACGACGAGGTCATGGAGGCCTTCAAGGACGGGCGGCTTGATGCGGACCAGTTTGCTCAGCAACTGATGCAGGTCGCCAGGCCCCGGAACGAGCCTCAGCAGCAAAAGCCCGAGGACTGGTCGCAGGTCGATCAGGAGCTGGCTGGGCTCCCTGGAGCCGGCGACACTGTACCTCGATCGGCGCCCGAGACTCCGTTCTTCGGCGGCGATGAGCTACCCAGCTTGCCCTCTTCGCCTGTCCAGTTCGACGAGATGACGCAAGAGTGGGGCACGTCCGCACCAAGCGCGCCGCAAGCTCCTCAGCCAGGTGGCTACCCGTACCAGCCCGGCTACACGCCGATGACCGGTCAGCCGCGCCAGCAGACCAAGGCGGAGTTGAGCACAACGGAGGTGCTTGAAGAAGGGCGTCGGGCAGCGAGCGGAGTTCAAGACGCTGCTAGTGCCAAGGCGCTCGCTCAAGATCTCAATGGGCGACTTTCAGCCAAAGCGAAGGCGGAGGGCATGCAAGTGCTCGTGCCTGAAATCGGCCAGCGGTACGATGCTGCCAGCATGCAGATTGTAGGCACGCAAAATGTACCTGGGCGGCGTTCTGGTGAGGTCATCGCCATTCAGAGTCTCGGCATGCTCCAGCACGGAGAGCCTGTAGGTGGTGCGAAGGCAGGTGTGATCGTCGCAGCCCGACGACGTGCCGCTAAGGACGACCCGAAGGTCGAGCCGCCTGAGCTGGGGCCGCAGCACACGTACGATGATCCGACGCCGCGCACGTATGCGGGCGAGGACCCGGCAGATGCGTACGCAGGGCGACGACAGCCAGCGACGGGGAATCTGCACTTCCAGCTCAAGGATCTACGCAGGAGGGGAGACTACGCCGTCGCGACGGTTGTGTGGGATCCGGAGCGAACCAAGATGATGTCCAGCGGCAACGTGCAGCAGAACGTCATCAGCTTCGTGAAGGGTCGGTCTACGATGAAGGATCGACTCGACCTCGGGAACATCGGGCGCGTACGCGTCCGGATGCTCGACGTCCACTCCGGAATTGCAGAAGTGTACTTCCGTTCGAGTGAGGCGCGCGCGTTGCCACCCGAGTACATCGAGAACGACAAGGGGCCAAACCATCATGACAACCTCACCTAGGACCGTACGCCTTCACAACACCTGCCAGATGGACCTGAGCCTTCAGCTCCAGCGGGACTCGTCACGGTTCAATCCTCGGCTGCGCCGCGGCATGCACATCACCAACATCAAGATCGGCCGCGGTCGGGTCTTCGACATGTGCAAGGAGTTGGACATCTCGTTTGAAGAGGCGCGCCGGATCGCTGCGCATTCACCGCAGGTGCAAGCACGTCAGCGATCACGTCACTTGCTGGTCCGTGACCATCCGCCCTCCGAAGAGAACCTCGCCACCGAAGCTGTCGAGACAGCGAAGTACGAGGAGGCGGTCGCTTTGACGGCCGCGCTGAATCCG
>Ga0307379_10007004_pt1 | contig 15386 bp, 10 predicted proteins | sample UN2MG_FD_202237 | JGI IMG/M metagenome (GOLD analysis project Ga0307379, IMG submission 202237) | Soil microbial communities from Risofladan, Vaasa, Finland - UN-2 | ecosystem: Environmental > Terrestrial > Soil > Coastal area > Acid sulfate soil | place: Finland: Risofladan, Vaasa | collected... | reverse complement strand
AGAGCAATGTGCCGGTTACTACAAGGAACAACGGAAAGACATGGTATCTCTTCGGCTGGCCACAGACCGATCAACACACGTACGACGAGAAGGATGTCACGGACAAGGAGAAGTACCAGAACCCGCTTAAGTACGTGTACAATCCCAAGGCAAAGACGATCATCGTCACAGACGTCAACAAACCCCAAAAGGCCACCCTGCTCCACAACGGCGACGCGTTGAACGTTGAGTATAGAGACAGGACACTGACGATCACTGTACCGGCGGAACAGACGACGAAGCTGGTGGATGTGGTGAAGGTGGAGTGGTAAGAGGCGTCAAGACAAGAGAAGAGCCAGGCCCCATAAGTCCGACATGACGTACAGGACCCGTAATAGAGGAGCGAAGAACATGAAACGCATTGCAGTAAGTATGATGAGTTTTCTGATCGCCGGCAGCACGCTGGCGGCCGATAACCTGGATGCGGAGGCGCAAGCCGTGGTCGCGCAGCGCAACGCAACCCGTGATGCGCGCATGGAATGGTGGCGCGATGCCAAGTTCGGCATGTTCATCCACTGGAATGTATCTTCGGTCCCGGGCGGCATCTACAAGGGGAAACAGGTGCCGGGAGTTGGTGAATGGATCATGAATAAGGGCCAGATTCCGGTGGCCGAGTACCGGGAGTTCGCTAAACAGTTCAATCCGCAGAAGTTCAACGCCGACCAGTGGGTGAAGGTCATGAAGGACGCCGGCATGAAGTACATCGTCATCACCGCCAAGCACCATGACGGGTTTGCCATGTACCATTCGAGCGTCAGCAACTGGAACATCTACGACGCGACGCCCTTCAAGCCAAGCCGCGAGATTGACAAGAAAGATAGCAGAACACCCATGATGGCGCTCTGGACGATTACGCTCAAACCTGCTGAATAAGGAAACCAGTGGCATGAGAATCACCATTACGATAATAACCCTGTTGATGGGACTGGCCGGCGCTTTTGCCGCCGAAGAGAAACCGCTGAAACCGAACATCATCCTGGTCCTGACCGATGACAATGCCTGGGGGGAACTCGGACAAAGCGGCAACAAGCTGATCAAGACGCCGAATATCGACCGCCTGGCCGAACAGAGCCTCCGGTTCACCAATTACCATGTGGCACCCTCCTGTTCCCCCTCCCGGGCGGAGTTGATGAGCGGAAAACACGAATTCTTTGTGGGTGTTACCCACACCATTCTTGGACGGGAAAACCTGCGCGACGATATTGAGATCCTGCCGCAGATCATGAAACGCGGCGGCTACCAGACCGGTATGTTTGGAAAGTGGCATCTGGCTTCCGAGAAAACCGGTCTGACCGGAAAATCGCTCGCCCCGTATGATCGGGGGTTTGATACCGCCATCTACACTTACAATCAGCTGGGACGATTTGACCCCAAGCTGAACCATAACGGAGAGATCAAACAACATAAAGGCTACTGTGCTGACGTCCTTTTCGAGCAGGGCATGAAATGGATGGAGTCCTGTGACAAGGACAAACCCTACTTCATGTATCTGGCCACAAGCATTCCGCATGTGCCCCTGGCGGCGCCCCAGCGCTTTATTGATCTCTATGCCGGCTCAGGTCTCACCAAGAACCAACAGGTCTACTATGCGATGGTCTCGGCCGCCGATGAGAATGTGGGCAAGTTGATGGCCTGGCTGGGCCGTCAGAAATCAAAGCGTGAAACGATTTTGATTTTCATGACGGACAACGGGCATGCCATTGCCGGCGCCCCGGGGGCCGGCCACGACCATGACGGCTTCCTGAAGGAGGGCGGTCTCTTCAACGCCGGTTTCCGCGGCGGAAAAGGTCAGCAGTGGCGCGGTTCAACCTGCGTGCCCTTCATACTGCGTTGGCCCGGAGTGACAAAGCCGAACAGCACTGACAACACCTTGACCAGCGCCCTGGATATCCTGCCGACCTTTGCCGAGATCGCCGGCGTGAAACTCAGTGACCCGGAACTGCAGGGCTATAGCCTGCTGCCCAATGTCCTCGGGAAATCAACGAAAGTGCCTTCCGACAGAATGCTCTTTACGCATGTGGGACGATGGGAGTCGAGTGATCTGATGGAGCAGTCCCAGTTCAAGGGCGCCTCGGTTCTTACCAGCCGCTATCGGCTTACCTGGGAAAAAGGCGTTCGTAAACTCTACGCATACGCCGATGACCGCGGCGAATTGACCGACGTGGCGGCACAGCACCCGGAAGTGGTTGAGGAATTGACAAAGGCCCAGGATAAGTGGTGGCAAGAAGCCAAAAAAGGAATGGTCAATGACCTGGAGCAGATCCGAACAGGAAAGATCAGACGTCAGGGCAAGGACAACGGAGCTGATTGATGTGGCTAGGGGAAAAACGATGAGAACACTTATAAACGCTATCGCAATCAGCCTGATGAGTGTACTGATCACCGTCACCACCTACGCCGCTAACACTAACAGCCCGAAAGAGCCAACACAAAAAAATGTTCGCTACGGTGAGCGTGTGCGAAATGTGCTCGATTTCTGCCAGGCCAAGTCCGACAAGCCCGCGCCGGTAGCAATCTACTTCCACGGCGGCGGGTTCCGGGTGGGCGATAAAGGACAAATCGGGAAGAGCGCAAGCTGCTTTACCGACAAAGGGGTATCCGTTGTCGCTGCCAACTACCCGTTCAACAAAACCGAATCCAAAGGCAAGCAGATCACCGGGGCAGAAATCCTTGCCAGCGGCAAACGCGTGGTCCAGTTGGTGCGTTCAAAAGCCAAGGAATGGAACATCGACCCGAGCCGGGTAGGTCTCTGCGGCAGCTCTGCCGGCAGCATCCTTTCAGAGTGGATCACTTTTGCCCCGGACGCCGCCGATGCAAAAAGCGAAGACCCTGTCGCACGCCAGTCCACAAAGATCGAGGCCTTGGCCGCTTACAACCAGCCATGGAAAGAGGTCACGGAAAAAATAATTCCGACCATGACCAAGGACAGCCACCCACTCTGGCTTTTGGCGGGCTCTACCAGGGATGATAAGATCCATAACCCCGCCTACGCCCAGATGATGAAGGCCATGGCCGATGAGCTTGGGGTGTATGTGGAACTCTACGGCAGCTCAAAAAACGACATCAAGCCAGCCCAATCGGACAATCGTTTCGGGGCGATGACCATCTTCTTTGCGAAACAGTTCAAAATGGAGCAAGGTAAATGAACAAATCAACATTCACTTTTCCAGCTTCCATCTGTCTGGTCTTGCTGGCTTCCTGTGCTCTCGCCGGGACTGCGGATGACATCCAGAAAGCGTCCGGCATCAAAGGCGGCCTGGTTGTCATTCTCGGCTGCGGCCCTTCCATCACATCGACAAGCTCGGGACAGACAGGCTCAGGGCAGTTGACCCTGGACGAATTAATGGAGTCTGACGGCGAAACTTTCCTGATCCAGGCCCTCGACACAGATCCCGCGAAAGTCGAAACAGCCCGAAAACATATCAAAGCGAAGAAGCGCTACGGGCAAGTTTCGGCTGACGTGTGGAACGGGAAGACGCTGCCGTATGCGGACAACCTCGTGAACCTGATCGTGGTTTCAGATGTCAGGTGTCAGGTGTCAGGGGACGAGGCCTTTCGTTCCCTTGCCCCCAGGGGTGTACTTCTCTGCCCGAAGGGCAGCAAAACTCCGGTTTCAGGTTTCAGGTCTCAGGTTTCAGGTGAGTGGACGAAGTACACGAAGCCCGTGCCGCCGGAGATTGACGAGTGGACCCACTTCCTCCATTCCGCCGACAATAACGCGGTGTCGAGTGATACGGTTGTAGCGCCGTCTCGTTACCTGCAATGGGACTGCGGCCCGATGTGGGCCAGATCGCACGAAGGGCTCGCATCAACCAGCTGCATGGTTTCATCGGGGGGCCGCGTTTTCTATATTGTCGATGAAGGGCCAAGATACAGCGTCGCCCTGGATTCCGAATGGTTTCTGGTGGCGCGGGACGCCTTCAACGGGGTCTTGCTCTGGAAGAAGCGGATGGGCCCGTGGGAGGGACAGTTGCGGGATTTCCGCAATAAGCCGCCAGAGCTTCCCAGGAGAATGGTTGCGATTGACGACCGCCTGTATGTTACGCTCGGGTACGGTGAGCCGGTCAGTGCGCTGGATGCCGCCACCGGCGAACGCCTTTTCGCTTTCGAGGGAACAACCAATGCCGTTGAAATCCTTTGTTCCGGCGGGATCATCCTGATCACCGGCGGAAGTTACGAAGATGAAAGACTCAAAAGCAGCCTGTTCAAGTCCCGGCTGCAGCGACAGGCCATCCCCCCACCCGAAAACAGATGGGTGAAGGTTTTCAATGCCGGCTCAGGCAAGCTACTCTGGGCCATGCACAATGAAGACACCATGGACCTTGCCTTCACCTCGGCTGCCATCCGCAACGGCCGGGTATTCCTGCATAATAGCAAAGGACTGCTTTGCATCGATGCCCAGACAGGAACCGTTAACTGGCGCGTAAAGACGGATTCTTCCGAATCTAAACGCCCTGAGACACCGATTCTCGTCGTGCTCGAAGAGGTGGTGCTTTGCGCAGGATCCGGCAAGCTGGACGCTTACTCCGTCAAGGACGGGCGGCTCTTGTGGAATGCGCCCCACCATGACAGGGATGTCCTGTTCGCCCAGGGCGCAATATGGACGGGAGAACTGACCATCCCGGCGAACAAGAAAACGGGTGAAAAGCAAAACGGCCTGACCCAGGCGCGGGATCCGCTCAGCGGAAAGGTCATCAAAGAGAGGCCTTCGGACTTCGAATTCTACGAGGTCACCAAAGGCCACCACTACTGCTATCGCAACAAGGGAACGGCAGATTACCTGCTCACTGGCCGACAGGGTGTCGAGTTCATTGACCTGGAAACCGGCAAGGCGACACCCAACAGTTGGATACGGGGCGGGTGCAGCTATGGCGTGCTGCCAGCAAACGGTATTCTTTATCTGCCACCCAATCCCTGCAGTTGCCATAGCGAGGTCATGCTCCACGGCTTCTGTGCCTTGTCCGGCTCAAAGAATCCTGAACCGATCCGTCCCCTTCCCGTCGCCGAGCGACTCTTCAAGGGGCCGGCCTACGCAACACTCAAGGCAGAACTCGAAAAGAAGATGCCCGGCCCAGGTTGGCCTGCGTTCAGAGGCGATAATGGGCGCACCGGGTCCTTGTCGGCCGAGATCGCCCCGCAACTCTCGAGCCGTTGGAAAGCCGATTTTGGAGGCCCGTCTTCGCCTGACGGCGACGCCGCAGCCAGCAAGCTTTCATCCATTACCGTGGCCGGCGACAAGGTGTATGTTTGTGCTGTTGACCAACACACCCTGTTTGCCATCAACCGCAATGACGGCACAATCGCCTGGTCATTCGTTGCAGGCAGCAGGATCGATTCTCCGCCGGCCATCGTCGGTGGAGCTCTTTTCTTCGGTTCCAACGACGGTTTTGTCTACTGCCTGCGGGCCGAAGATGGCGAGATGGCGTGGAAGTTTCAGGCGGCGCCAAGAATCCGGAGTGTCATCAGCTACAATCAGGTTGAATCCGCCTGGCCGGTGCATGGCAGTGTGCTCGTGGAAGACGGGTCTATCTATGTTGCGGCAGGCAGGAACACCCATCTTGACGGCGGAATCTTCCTTTATAAGCTCGATTGCGTGACCGGCAGAGTGGTGGCCGAGAACACGATCGACGCCAGTTCTCCCGCAAGCGGCCGCACCGCAAAGGCCAAAGACGGCGTTGCTGAAGGCAGGGCGCAGATCATGTCCAGCGATAGTACGAATCTCTTCATGGGCGACATCATGCTCGATAAAGACCTGGCCGTGGCCAGCGGGAAAAAGAACAGGATTTTCCCGGGATACGGCTTTCTCGATGACAGCTGGTTCCATCGCTCCTGTTGGAGCTATGGTAGTAAAGTCGGCGGCACCTTCGGCGGCTGGGTCCGTGCGACCTATGGACAACCGACGGGACATATCCTTGTGAAAGACGAGAAATACGTCTATGGATACGGCCGCGATGTATACAGTACGGATGGTTCACACATCGGCGCGATAGGCGACAAGAACAAGCATTTTCAGCTCTTCGCGTCGCCGGCCGACTCGAAAGCCACCGTGCAGAAACGCACAAAGGATGGCCAGAAGGCTCTCACCTACGATCAGTCGGTTGTCGAGACGATCTGGACAGCCAAGCCGGTGGTCAAGGCCAGGGCCATGGCCCTGGTGGCCAATATCCTGCTGATCGCCGGCCCGCCCAATTATGAAGCATTGACCAAGTGGTCGGGTTTTTATGATGCGGCAGCATACCAGAAGTGGCTGCAGAACGAGACCGCCGCCTACCGGGGCGAGCAAGGCGGACGTCTGCTCGCGATCTCGCGTAACGACGGGAAGCCCCTGTCCGAGTATAGCTTGGAAGCCCAGCCGGTATTTGACGGCCTGGCTGCAGCCAATGGCCAGGTATTTGTGGCACTAGAGAATGGAACGGTTGCTTGTTACGGGACTGCAAAATGAATGTGTTGTATGTTCGCAATGAAACGAGTGAAGAATATATGATTTAAACGGAAAACCAATATAAGGTGAGTCTGTGCTAACATTGCAGAAGGATCCTCGGCAGGGAAGATTGTCAGAAACCGTGACGGGCAGAAGGAGACAAGACGATAGCGTTTCAGGGCCTCTCCTCGGGCGCATCAAAACGGGGTCTTGTGGTTCTTGCTCGTGGCATGATGCTGTTTTCGGTGCTGTTACCGCCGTTCTTGAAGGGAGAGCATGGCACAGCATGGTCTGTAAAGTTAGCACAGACTCTATAAGGTGGAGAATATGCTCGAGAGAATCGTAACTGCGATCATTCTAATCAACCTGGCGACATCAGCTATCGCTGAAGTCAAACTGCCAAACATCATCTCGGACAGCATGGTTTTACAGCGAGGCGCGAAAGTCGCCATCTGGGGATGGGCTGAGGCGGGGAAGACGGTTACCGTCGAATTCGCGGGCCAGAAGAAAACCACTAAGGCCGACGAAAAAGACAAGTGGATGGTTTATCTGGATCCGATGATGGCCTCTGCAGAGTCCCGCTCTGTACGGGTTAGATCTGGAGCTGACAAAGTCGAAGTTAAGGATGTTCTGGTCGGGGAAGTGTGGCTCTGTTCCGGACAATCGAACATGACCTGGAACTTTAGCTGCAGAGTAAAGAACAAGGAGAAAGTCATCGACACAGGCGACAAGCCGCTCATTCGGTACGCTTCGGTAAACCTCACGGGTAAGCTGGAGCCGGTCGACGACTGCCCCATTTCATGGCAAGTCGCCACTCCCGATACGGTAAAGCGGTTCTCCTGTGTCCCCTACTATTTCGCTCTTAAACTGCGGGAAGAACTCAATGTTCCCATAGGCGTGATCGTCTCCGCTTTCGGCGGGGCGCAACTCCAGGCTTATACGGACCTGGAGACATTGAAAAAAGATCCTGACTTTACTTCATTCCTTGAAATAATGAAAAACTTCGCCGAAAATAACACCCCTGAAAACAACAGAAGGAACAGGACCCTCTACCTTGAGTTCAAAAAGAAGCAAGATGCCTACAACACGCTCAGCAAAGATGCAGAAGCGAAAGCGCAGCCGCCAGCAAGACCTGTTTACATCCCCGTCCCGCACGTGCGTAATACGCCGACAGCCATGTTCTACGGCATGATCAAGCCCCTGATGCCCTTTGACATCAAGGGCGTCATCTGGTACCAGGGTGAAAACAATGTAGGCGACGGTTGGTGGTATCGCTACAAGCACAAGGCGATGATTGACTGTTGGCGCAGGCATTGGGGCATTGGCGATTTTTCGTTCTACTCCTGTCAGTTGGCCGCCAACGGCAGCTACAATCCAAAGGTGCTGGTGGCCAATGGTTGGGCGGAAGTGCGTGAAGGCCAGGCTGCGGCCATGAACATGGTACCCAACGCGGGTATCGTCAACCTGATCGATATCGGCGAGACTGCTGATGTGCATGCCTGGAACAAGGAACCGGTCGGTGAACGCCTCGCACTCTGGGCACTGGCTAAAGATTACGGTAAGGACATCGTCTATTCCGGCCCGATCTACAAATCACACAGGATAGAGGGCAATAAAGTAACAATCACCTTCGACCATGTAGCGAAAGGGCTGACAACTGCCAAGATGACGCTCGAGGAGACTGATGTGCCGGCAAGAAGCGGTCCCAGCCAGGAGTGGACTGTAGAGGTGAAGGGCCCGAAAGACGAAGAACTCGTTGGTTTTGCGATCTTTGAAGAGGATAAGGCGGACAAGAACAGCCCGATTCCCGGACACAAGGTCGTACCAGCCAGGGCGAAGATCATCAACAGGGACACTATCGAGGTCTGGAGCGATGAGATAGAAAAGCCGGTCGGCGTCCGTTACGCCTGGACAGGTTTCCCAAAAGCCAACCTGTACAATATGAGCGGCCTGCCCACCTTGCCCTTCAGGACCGACAACCTGAAATTGCAGATTCAAGAACGCTTGGAAAGTAAATGGAAAAAAGAAAATATGGATTATTCATTCGGGGCAAAACAACCGTTTTGACGAACTTGGAAAAAGGAAAATAATATGAAAATGAATACCAGCTCTGCAGATAATTCCTTCTCAATATGCAAAGACTAAGATAATTACCGGGAATATTATAACAACGTAAGAGTAAAATATTATGAATAATACAATTCAACAATCCAGAATAACTTACTTAAGTAAATCGCTGATCATCTTGCTTATCTTTGTCACAGCCCTTACGTCAAAAGATCAAGATTGGAATATGATAAACTCCAACAAAAGGATGGCGGAAGCCAGTAAGCTTAAGGAATATTCGCAGTTCGGTGAAAATAAGGTCTGGACACCTTATGTTCCTGCTGATGTTCGCAGTTATTATTATGGAGCTTATTATAATGTGTGGGTACGCCCTGCAGGTGCCGGTGAAGATGCCTGGCAGCAGGTTTTTGTATACTACCATCAGGGAACTCCCCAAGGCAGGTCCGCAGATATGACCATTGCTGACAACTGGGCAAATGTTGATTTTTCGGGCTCGTTGGAGGTTAGGGTAAGTTTACTGGAAGGACAGAACAGGCTATATCAGGAGAAGGGGCTTTTTGAGATTCGTCCACTATCTGACAATGTTAAAGCAAAGAGAATCGACGCTCAAACCTTACAATTTACGCTTACCAGGCCGGGGCAATACTGGGTTCGACTTATGGATGCACGTCGCCAGCCTCTCTTCATCTTCGCCAATCCACCGGAAAAGGATACTCCCAAGCTTGGAGGTCCAGGAGTGATTGAAGTAAATCCGGGAACCAATTACAAAGCGATTTTTGAGCGTGCTATGCAGATACCTGACGATCAGCCCTCCATCCTATATTTTACTCCGGGAGTGCACTTTGTTGGGACGGTAGAAAATAAGTTCAGATTGAAAAAGGCGTCTCTTTATATCCCCGCGGGAGCTGTTGTTTTTGGTGTGTTTAATTTTACAACAAGCGGTCAAAGACCAATTTCTGATTTAAGTTTACGAGGCAGGGGTATTATAGACCGAGGCAGCCCGAGACTCTTATGGCCCAAGGAGGCAAACAGTTTCCCCCCAGTTACTTCTTTAACACCAAAAGAACACTACATGAACCCTATGGTTGAGAAAAAGTACAATCAGAACATGCTCTATGCGCACAGCGGAGAGCGCACTTACATGGAAGGGCTTATACTGATTAATATGCGAGGCTTCTTAGTGCGCATTTTCACCACCAACAATCATTATGATAATGTGAAACTTCTGGGTTATGCAACAAATGCAGATGGATTCAATTGTACGACTGGCAGTCTCACAGAAAACTGTTTCACCAAAGTGGACGATGATGTGTTTAAAGTGTATGATGGTAATACCACGATACGTAATTGTGTTATATGGCGACAGGTCAGCGGTGGAGGAGTATTCATTGTTCGCAATATGACACACAAACACGTAAAGGTCGCCAGAAATATTCTCATTGAGGATATCGATATAATCTGGAGTGACAAAGGTATCTCTAGTTGGCATGGCCGCGGATTGATTACGGTTGAAGGTGTAAACTGCGATTATGGCGACTTTCGGTTTGAAAACTGGCGAATCAATACTGATTTAGATCACTTCTTTGCCTTTGATATCGGAGATTGGCCTGTAATAGGGAAATGTGCTGATACTCACCGAAAAACGACAGAAGAATGGCCAATGGTGCAAATTCGTCCTGATGCAGACAAACCTAGTTTGATGAGCAATGTCCTGTTCAAGAATATTGAGTTTAACGGAAAATGCGAGTCAGAAGACGGATTCTTCGCCGGGCCTACAGCTACAATTAGCGATGTAACTTTCGATACTTTCAAGGTTAATGGAAGAACCTTTAAATCAATCAAGGATTTCTCCCCCCAAAATGGGTTTCCCCACTTCTACCTTGTGGGAGCAAATAAGGACTTCAAATTCATCGTCGACGGCAAAGAATACCTGGAAAAGAACCCGATGAAGAACGCTACCGAAAAAGTTGAAACCTGGAAAGGTCCCGTGCCTTATTTAGTTAATAGGTAACATGATATTAACAAAAAGCAAATCGACTGGGCTACTACACCATATGCAAAGAACTGACGGGTTGGATGAAGCACGGTCGCGAAGCCATTGAATATTTAAACGGGAGCCCCTGGCCGGAAAAAGAGCAATCTGCTTGTGACAACAAGAGACAAGACCTGGTATCTCTGCGGCTGTCCGCGGAAAGACAAGATAGAAGACACTTGTTAAGAAAGAAGGTAATAACATGTTTAAGGCACAATACACACTACTACTCGCACTGATCTTTGCAAGTACGATTCCCGCATCGGCATCGATCAAACGTGCCTGGCTATCCAAGTATGCCAGTTATGAAATCATTGGCGAAAGCAAGAAGGAACCGCTGCCCGGTTTTCTAACCGCAGCCGGCGAGTTCTACAGTAACCAAAAAGAAGATGCCTATGCCATCAGTATTGCGCCAGGAAAAGATGTGGGTGTCATTATTGACCTTGGTACCGAGGACAAGATAACCTCAGTAGTCATCAAAAACCGCGGCAACCAGACAAATCAGGTTGGTCTGAAAATCTCCATCAGCAAAGACAAGAAGACCTGGGAAAGTGACGCGACATGGATTACTGAGGGCGAGGCCTACGGTTGGAACATATCCATCAACAAGCCGGGCCGTTATATAAAAATAACCAAGGATGCTGACCATCCGCTCGAACTCAAATGGGTAAAAATACTCATGGGCGGATTCTACAACGGGGAAGAGCTCGCTCGCCTGCGCTATGACGGCCTCCCTGTCAAACCTGCCGAAGTCCGCCCGGTCCCGTCGTGGATGAAAGATGGAACAGGCATGGGGCTCTTCATTCATTGGGGCCTGAATGGCTGGGCTCTGTTGGGCGGCAAGGCAGCTCACGACAAGCTGGTTGCCGAATGGCCCAAGACGTTCACGGCCAAGGACTATGACCCGGACAAATGGATGGCGGCTGCCAGGAGAGGTGGTTTCGCATATTCAGTACTCACCACCCGTCATCATGCAGGGTTCATGCTCTGGCCCTCAAAAACCGAGGAAGTCGGCGGCTGGGGTGTCAAGCAATACCTGGGTGGCCGGGACCTCCTGGATCCGTGGGTCAAGGCCTGCCGCAAGAACGATCTCGCTGTGGGGTTTTATTTTTCACCGATCAACTGGATGTGGAATTCAGAAGAGTTCCCATACCGCAATTTCCCAAAATTAAAGGACGAATGGCAACGTGGTGGAACGTTTGTAGACATGACAAAAGAAGAGCTTCAACCAATTCTGGATAAGTGGCTTGAACAAGACGTATTTCCCTGCATGGAAGAATTGTTGACACGTTACGGGAAGGTCGACTATGCCTGGTTTGATGGTTTTAACTGGCCTAGAGTAGGCCTTGATTTTCATCACGATGAGGCCAAAGCTCTGCTGCTGAGGCATCAACCTGAGATTCTCCTCAATCCGCGTTACAACAACTGGGGTGAAGAGCCGAAGTTCGGCGATCTTGGCACGGCTGAGAATCATTTTCCGACTCTGCGTCCATCGGGTCCATGGGAGTTTTGCTGGTGCATGCGCGGCGGCTGGTTTGCCGGCGGAAAGGGCCCGGACACCGGCCGAGGGACCCCCGCGGTCAAGGTCCTGGCCAATTTGGCCAAATGCCGCTCCTGGGACGGCTACAGCCTGGCCGACATCGGACCTTTCCCCGACGGTACCATGCCCGACTATTTCTATGGTCTCTGCGAAGTGCTGGGCGGCTGGATGGACAAGAACAGGGAAGCACTCGTCGGAGCCCAAGGCGGTCCCTGGCCCGAACAGGTCAATGTCCCGGTTACGACCAAAGACAACGGCAAGACCTGGTATCTCTTCGCCTGGCCACAGGATGAAGAGGGCGAGTTCCTGGCCCCTGACAACGGTTCCATGGGCAATTATGACTACAAACCGAAGGATAAGATCGTCACTGTCAGCAATGTGAGCAAAGAACCTTCCGCAGTTTCAATCCTGGCAACCGGCAGCACACTTGGTTATGAGTTTAAGGACAAATCGCTTACCTTCACTATTCCGGGCGACCAGACAACCGCATTGCTGGATGTTGTTAAGCTGGAGTGGTAATAATGGAAAAGACTAACAAAATGAAAATGTCAAAACTAATATGTGTAATCACCCTGTATGCACCGGAGGGCAAGGAGGGGATACAGGTGGACATCGATGCCGCGAAACTTGGAATCGACCCGGCTTGAGTGCGTGTATCGGAGTTGATCTCCAACCTCACTATCTTGGTAAAGGCACAAAAGAACATGCTCACTCCGATCGTTGACAACCTCCCAAAGGATATGCGGAAGAAAAACAAGGTCGAGAAAGACATATGAAGCACTACACTAAGCCCAAAGGAAGAAAACTTAATGACGAGTCTTAAAATGAAATCCGCTATCGCTGTCACCCTATTGATTGGTTTGATGTTGCCTTATAGCACAGGAGCCAATCCTCAAGCCGCACTGGCGCCCACGCCCCCCATGGGGTGGAACAGCTTTGACAGTTACGGTGTCTATCTCCATGAAAAGGCGGCCTTGGCCAATGTCGAGGCCATGGCCGAAAAACTGAAGCCCTTTGGCTACGAGTACTTTGTGGTGGATAACGGTTGGTTCGGAGAATATACACTGCAACCGGGCACCCTGTATCCCGCAGAAAAACACGCCCACGACGTGAATCTCAACGAGTATGGACACTTCCTACCGTCGCAGGTTTACTTTCCCCACGACCTCAGGCCCATTGCAGATCGATGTCACGAATTGGGCCTCAAATTCGGTGTCCATCTGATGCGCGGGATTCCGCGCAAGGCCTATGAATTGAACCTACCGATTAAGGGGACCACCTACACGGCGCGGGATGTGGCCAGTACCGATCCCCAATCCAACTGCACGTGGTGTAAATACTGTTACGGCGTGGACATGACCAAGCCCGGGGGGCAGGCATGGTACGATGGACTGATTCAACATGTCGCCGATTTGGGCGTGGACTTCATCAAGTACGATGACATCGTGCCCTATCCCGCAGAAGTCGAGGCCGTGGCCCAGGCCATCCGGAAATGCAATAAGCCCATTACCTTAAGCCTTTCACCAGGGGGAACTGTGGATCCCAATGCCATTGCGTCGTTCCGTATGGCCAATATGCTGCGCGTGACCGAGGACATCTGGGACGAGCAGGAGGGCATTGACCAATGTTTCACGGCTTGGCATAAGTGGCAGGGCAACGGGCAACCGGGTTTTTGGATCGACATGGACATGATCCCCTTTGGCCAGCTTCAGTTGATGTCTCCCAACGGCAAGGATCAGGGTGTCATGAGTAAAGGGGATATCGCCCTGGCCGGCAAGGGCGTACACCGCTGGTGCCAGCTCAGGGAGGCCCAGAAGCGTACCTTTATAACGCTGCGGGCCTTGGCTGCATCGCCCCTCATGATGGGGGGGGACCTGCCGAGCCTGGATGCCCATTCCCTGGGCCTGATCACGAATCGCGAGATGCTCGCCTGCAATCAGAACGGCGTCATGGGCGAACTCCTGTTCGAATGCGATGGCGTGGAGGTCTGGCGGGCCCTGAAGAAGGGCCACAGCGATACGGGCTGGGTGGGCGTGTTCAACCGAAGTGGTAACACGCAAGGCGTCACTGTCACCCCGACCTTCTTGGGACTCTCATCCAGTCCTGCGGTGGCTGTTCAGGATGTCTGGAATAGCCAATCGATGATGCTCAGTGAGGCCCAGAGCCAACTGGTTCAGATTGCCTCTCATGATGTCCTGTTTCTGTCGTTCCAGCCCGCGCCTCTGGCCAAACGTCCAACATTAGAGGGCGCGTCATAATAACTTTTACAATTGCCTGACCGTTCGGGCCCTGGCGATCCCATGATCGCGCTGTGCTGGACAGACAAATCGACCCGGAGTATTGCCGAAGAAGTGGTCGCGGTAGGGACACCGATGGCTTCTCGGCTGCTGTGTTCATGGGCCACCAGCCGAATCAACTGGTGGCCCGCGCGGTCCTCATCCCAACGAAAGAACGCCAGGAATTCCTGCAGGGTGCGCACCGCCACCCCGGCGGCCAAGGCGATGGGCTCGATCGATTTGCGTTTCACATCCGAGAGGAGGCCCAGGATATACTTTTCCAAATACGCGAAGGTCTTGTCGCGGCCAAAACAATGGCGAAACTGCCGCAGCAATCGCGCCAACGCCGGTTGCAGCGAAGCAGAGTGGGTAATCGATTTGCAGATCTTTGCCGACCAGGGTGTGAACTTGGCCAATGTCAATACGTAACCAACAGGCGCCAAAAGGAGTACTATAATTTGCATCTCCAAATGTGTCTGATATACTGTACAAGTAACTGAGAAAAGGAACACGTGAAACCTTACATGGTCTGCAAAGCGTTGTGCTGTCCTGCGTTTTGTGCGTCAGGATGGTTCAACAACAGAACAAGAGGCTCTACTTTCGAGGTGGACTCAAATGCGATATCTGCTTATTCTCATGTGGTTGTGCCTTGTCGTGTTGTTGACATCAGTCGTATCGTGTTCGGCCTCTACGGCCGGCGTACTTGTCGAGGCTGAGAGCTTTGACAGCCTGGGCGGATGGGTGCTCGATCAACAGTTCATGGACCAGATGGGTTCACCCTTTCTTTTAGCCCATGGTTTGGGGATTTCGGTAGCCGACGCGACCACCGAGGTTACATTCCCAGAGGCGGGTACATACAGAGTATGGGTAAGGACCCGAGACTGGGTGGCTCCCTGGGGTGCTCTCGGCTCTCCAGGACGGTTTCAGGTAAGTGTGGCGGGCCGAAAGCTCGAGACGACCTTTGGCACCGAAGGAGCCGAATGGCATTGGCAGAATGGCGGTACGGCAGAT
>Ga0307379_10007001_pt1 | contig 15393 bp, 23 predicted proteins | sample UN2MG_FD_202237 | JGI IMG/M metagenome (GOLD analysis project Ga0307379, IMG submission 202237) | Soil microbial communities from Risofladan, Vaasa, Finland - UN-2 | ecosystem: Environmental > Terrestrial > Soil > Coastal area > Acid sulfate soil | place: Finland: Risofladan, Vaasa | collected... | reverse complement strand
GAACATATAAATAGGAATATATATAATTGAATATATATATTCGACACGGGGGGTATGTGAAAAATTACCCTTCTTTTGTTCCTCACTGCCACAATTCTCGGATTTGCACCAAAATTTCCAATTTCCAATAGGTAGGATTTATTTCCGATACACCCTGCTTTCGTTCATCATATTTTGGAAATCGGATTCGGATATGTCGTGCTTTTCCATATTAAATCTTTTTATTTTTTCCGAATCGGTCAAGACGATGAATATCTCATTTCCCATCAAAGTTTCTTCCAATTTCGGTTTTGGATGGACATAAAAATCAATTCCACACATCATCCGTTTTTTTCCATTTTTCAATTTTTCCAAATCTTCCTTACATAGAAGAACTACAGGTATCAAACTTTCTTCCAATTTACATCCTCTCCGGGTTTTGATGGAATAACGTAATAGTTTTCCATTAATCTCCTAAAATTTTCTTTGATTTCCGACAATTCCTTTTTCAAAATTTGTAAATCTTCCTTGATTTCCTTTAACTCAACCAATACCGATTCCCTAAGGCCGTCTGGCAGTTCAATCGGCATTATCTTTCCAATTTTTAGGTTACTTACTTCCATTTAAACTCTCCTCTCTAATTTTTTTTAATTTTTCTACCAAAGTCGGATGTTCCAAAACGGCTCGAAGTGCGTCTCCAATACGATGACAAGGGAAACATAAAACACTTGTGTTTTGAATTGCGAGATTTGGGTTTTTCCGAACTTCCGATGTCTTATGGGCATATATCCAATGATGTGTATTCATCCGATATTTATCGGCGTTTCTCCCACATGCTTCGCATTTCGTTGGCATGGGCAGATTTGTGGTTGCCCTAAATTTCCGATAAAATATCTTTCTCATATTATCTACAATCTGATTCCTCGTCTGTTCTTTCTATTTTAGAATATATTCATTTTACCTCCAAATCTTTTTCTGTTATGTTGAAAAAGTGTATCATTATATTTCTCTTCCCGTTTGCTAAACCCCAAAGAGTCCCTAAACCACTTGCCTTATCTAGATTTTTACTGTCGTACAAATCCTTCCAAATAATCATCATGTCCTCATCAAAGCTCTTTATCCACTCTATTGCAGCTTCTCGGAGTGTAGTTATTGGAATCACATCTGCGCGCATCAATCGCTTTTTTGAATCGACTATAGTGACATCATATTTTTTCAAATCTTTAAGCGTTTTCATACAAAACTCACCGGACTTGTCATAGTTTCGGCTCTTCTTTTAAGTTCATCTATTAACATTTTCTTTTTTATATCCATAGCACGCATTCCGATTTCCAATGCATTATTGACGAACTCGCTTCGGCTCATCTTTGGTTCTTCTCGGACTCGTGCGAGATTTTCAGGTTTTATTGTAAATGATACTTTTGCTCGTTTTTGTTCAGACGGCATACTTTTCCTTCCCATGTCTATCTACCTCGTATATATTAATTCCGTTTCTTACTTCAATAGAATTTATTAAAGCAGCGATTCCGTTTTCGCAATTTCTCTTTGAATAGTATCCTTCTGATTGAGCTACAATTTTTCCGTTGCTCGACCTTAATCTAAAGTACCATCCTAAATTTTTTCCTCTAAATATTTCCACTCTTGGTAACTTCATAATATCACACCTCTATTCAATAGGTAGTATCTTTATTACATATAAGCATTTCGGTTATTCCGTATATAAGACTTAAATAGCATATACACCAAATAAATATTATGAGTCAAATTAGTAAAATAGAATATTACGGACTTGGAGAACGTATAGCTAAAATGTTATTTGGCACTCCTCCGAAAACCTATGTCGAAATTTCCGAGATTCTTCTATCAGAAGGAATTGATATTAAAAAATCTTCTATTGCTAAATTTAAAAAAGAGTTGATTGAAACAACAGACGAATATCTAATGCAAAAGTCTGAATACAGAGAGCGACTTGCTAAGACGTATTTAAACACAATCGACAACCTTGTTTACGCTATGAATGAAATTAAAGATAAAATAGAACTTCATAGAAACGATGAAGAATACAAAGCCCATGCTGAATATACTAAGATGTTACTTGGAGAGATTTCCATGCTACTAAAGAGAGCAGGAGAAATCAAACCTACACAGATTATAAAAGAGCAGAACGTAATTGAAATCAATCAGGCTATCCAAATCCAAATTTCCGATTTGATAGATGATGGAGACATTCCATTAGACGCTTGCTCTAAGAAAATACAAAATTGGTATAGAAAGCACAAGAAGATGGGATATGCGTAGCATAAAAGATATACTCGGAAAACGAGCACCGGAATATTTGCCTACTCTTACTGCCAGAGCTATTTTTGAATTTCCAGTTTTTTTTAATGAGATTCTTGGATTTAATGACCCCTGCAAACTTTCTGAATTTCAAACTACATCTATGAAAATAGTTGTAGACGAAAGATATGTTTCTCTTCTATGGAGTCGTGGACATCTAAAGACTACTATATGGAGTGTAGCGTACACTTGTTGGAGACTTTGGCGAGAAAACAATATTAAAATTTGTATCGTATCTTCTTCGCTTGACCAAAGCATGGGAATGATAAGTCTTATTCAAAAGGCTATTGAAGAAAACGATATGCTAAAAAAACTTTCTCCAACCGACAGAGGAGACACTTGGAATAAATCTCAACTAAATACATCAAATGGAAATTCTTGTTTTATAAAACCTTTCTCGGATTCAGCTCGAGGAGTCCACGTTGATTATTTGATTATGGATGATATCCTTAGAGCTACTGATATATCTCAAGATGAAATCAAAAATCGTTTTTGGGGAATATTCTTTCCAATGGTTCAAACTACAAGAGGACAGATTCTTCTCGTAGGTACTCCAATGCACGCAAATGATTTGCTTATGACTCTTTATAAAAACGACCAATGGTTCGGATTAAAACAACCTGCGGTATTTACAGATAGCGAGGGAAATTGGTTGAAACCGAGTTGGGATAATAGATTTACTCTAAAGGAGCTTGAGGGAGTAAAGTCTAATATGGGTTCACTTCAATGGCAAAGAGAATATATGTGTAATCCGATGGCCAGTGGTTCGTCTATCTTTAAGAGAATCAACATAGGCACTCATGTTGAATTAGCTGAACCAAGAGAAAATTGTGTTTATTACATGGGAATCGATATTGCTATGTCCGAAGCAAAAGCTGCCGATTTTACAGTTTTCTCTATTATAGAAAAAGACGAGAACGGAATGATGTTACAAATTAAACAAGAGCGTTATCACGGATATGATGAAAGCCAAATAATCGAGAGATTAAATCAACTATATCAAACGTTCCATCTTAGAAAGATTTACATAGAAGAAAAAGGACTTTCTAAGGGAATTGTAAAAACCGTTACAACTCCAAGTTTGAATCCAACAAGTTTTCCAGTAATAGAAGGATATAGAACAGCTCGTTCAGGCAATCATTCAAAGGAAGCACTAATCTCTCGACTTGACGTAGCGTTTCTTTCTAACGAACTTCATATTCTTGATAATCAGATTTTAATAGATGAACTCAATGCGTTCAAGATAAAAGAGAATACGAGGACCGGAAGTTCAACTTATGAAGGAGTTGGCGAGCATGACGACACGGTTATAGCTCTCGCACTCGCTGTAATGGCGGCAACTGACCGAGCAGGACAAGCGAGTATAATGGTATTATAAATAGCGTTACGCCTAAATAGGATTGATAAAAATGGTCAAAATAATCGATAAAATACGAAATAGAGTGAATAAAATTGGAAAAATACCGATTTCTGCGACTTTAATTGGAAGAAATCACGTTAATGATAGATACCAAATTTATGATGGAAGAGTCATTCCAATGGATGTTAACGTAAAAAATCTTAGTGTGGCAGAGCTAAAGGCATTTCCTCTCGTAAATGACCCATTTGCGTTATCCACTGGTGTAATTCAATATCCGAGTGGCATACCTGCTCAACAGAGTTTTACTACACTTTGGAGTTATGTTAAGAGTTCTCCTGAAATAATATCAATTTTTACAGCAATTATCGAAGATATCATATCAGATGGTTGGAAACTTGAGGGTGGTCGAAATAAAAAGAAAGCTGCCGAAGAGTTTTTACAAAGCAATCGATTCAAAGAAGTAATGTCGTCTATGTTATGGGATGCTCTTGCTACAGGTAACGGTTATCTCTATAAGACTCCACAACTTGGTAAAAAAGAACTAAAGGGAATTATTGATAAACTACCTTTAAATATAGAATATAAAGCTAAATTTATCGATGACCTATTGAAAGAAAAAGATATCAATATTAAATCTAAATTTGTCGAAGTTCCAAGTTCTACGATGAGAATAGTCTACGACAAAAATGGTCAGATAAAAGAATATGTACAACAGGTTGGTGTGAATAAAATTTCATTTGCGCCTGATGAGATAATCCATTTCCGTTATATGAAAATCGATGGTAAAGTTTACGGCTTTACTCCTCTTTCCTCTCTTACTGCAGAACTTGATACGCTCGCATATATCAAGGATTACGCTCGATACTACTTTGAAAAAGGTGGAGTACCAAACTGGATGTTTATCTTAGAAGATGAATCTCCAGACTCCCCCACAACTCAATCATTTAGAAAGACAATGCAACTTTACGCAGATGTTCAAAATAAATGGAAAAGCTTGATAGTAACCGGTAAAGTAGATGTAAAGGACATAAATCGACTCACTAAAGATATGGAGTTTAGAGAGCTTGCGAGATATATTACACAAGTTCTTGTAATGACTTGGGGCGTACCGAGTAGTAGACTTTCAGATATGCTTAGTGAAAAAGGTACAAGAGGAGCAACAGTTTCAACAGAAGGATATTACAGAAAAATATCTGCTATGCAAGACTTACTTGAGGAATTGATAAATGTCAATTTGCTCCCTGCGTTTGAAGTACAACTAAAATTCAATAGAACATATAAACAAGATGAAGTTAGAGAAGTTCAGATTGAAAAAGTTAAGACAGATGTAGCAGAACAGCGACTCAGACTTGGACTTTGGGATTACGAAACATGTGCTAAATATCTAAATGTTCCAGACGATATTCAAGAGAAACAAAAAACTCTATGGGATAAGATTGAAAAACTCATGGTGAAAACCCCTGATATAATGTTACCTACGAGTTCTAATAGAACAGGTGGTTCAAGCCAATTTAATCAAGGTCAGATGAATAAACATCAATCGCTTAGTAATGACCCTGAGAAGTTAGCACAAGACAGTGATAAACAGGGCGCAGCCGTTAAGAAAGATAATTAGTATTATGTATAATTTTTCTTAATAGTATGATTTATATACCGTATTAGTGAATTTTCTATTTGAATAGAGTACGGCAGACCACTTTATTCATATATGCTCCCCACCCTGAGAAACCTATCGTAGGCGAAACTCACGGTGGGCTTATAATTATGGAGGTCATACAATGGAAACAAAAGAATTTTCATTCTTCTTAGATGGAATGGATTTTAAGGCACAAGAAGGTAAAGCCCACATGTTCCGAGGTTATCTATCTACATCAACACTTGACTTAGTAAATGATGTAGTTACCAAAGAATGTATGGAAGATATGCTCTCTCAGATTAGAAGTGGTGTAAATGGATTCGCACCATCTATTAAGGGAAGCGAACAGCATGATGTAGTTTTGGAAAAGAATCCTATGAAGATACCAATATCGAGAATCACAAACGCAAATGTGAATGATAAAGGTCTTTTTATTGAGGGTGAGTTCAATGAGGACCATCCCGATTTTAATAGATATTGGGCAATGGCTACAAAAGGTTTTCTTGACGGATTATCGATTGAGTATATTGCCAAAGACGTAAAATATGACGGTGATGTCCGATACTTGAAAAAAGTTCAGTTGACTGGATATGGGCATGCACCACGACCAGTCAATAAAGAATGCGTGGCAGAAATTTTCGTAAAATCTATGGACGCTTTCCCAAAACTTTTAAACGAGGTGAATATTTTGACAGAACCAATAATTGAACCAAAGGTTGAGGTCAAAGAGGAAGTTGTGGTTTCACCAGTTCCAGAGTCAGTTACTCCAGAACCAGTCGAACCAGAACCAGTCGAACCTGAACCAGAAATAGAAGAAGTCAAAGCGAAAGTTTTGACTGAAACAGAAATCAAGGCTATTGTAAAAGAAGCTTTGAAAGACTATGAACCCGCTCTAAAGTCGTTAGTACAACCCCAAGAGAGCGTAGAAGAAGTAAAAGCACAACCAATTACAACACTTAGTGGTTTAGCCGCTAAGATGTTAGGAGGGTGATATTATGTCGAGATTCGGAGAAATGCCATCGAACATAACTCATGAATTAGTTTATCAAGCTAACTTCGGAGATATGCCAGATAAGAGCGTCTATCTTGATACATTAGCAGGTGCATTTTCACCAGAAGCAACAATAGACAGACGAGAAGAAGTAAAGGCAGAAATCTTCAAATATAAGCCAGAAATAAAGGCTTTCATTGAGGGTAAAGCAGTTACTACAGGAAGTCCTCTATTCGCAATAGGAACGACTTATTCAGGTACATCAGGAAGTATTCCTGTTATGCTACCAACAATAGTTGACCCATCTCTTTACGATAAAACAAAGAGAGCTACACCATTAGCAAGTGGTCTGATTCCACGAGTAACCAACAAAGGTCTCTTTGCTGATTACATCAAAAGAACAGCACTACCATCCGCTATGTGGAAAGCAGAAATGGGTGCTCTTGATGCTCAAGCTAGCACATACAGCAGAGCGGCAACAGCAGTCAAATTCCTATACGCAGTCGGAGAAATTTCCGGACCAATGATGGTTGCTTCTAAGGTATGGCAAAACGCACTTACTTTGGAAACAGAAGCGCACTATAGAGCTTTGAAAGAAATGGAAGAAGATACAATCATAAATGGATACCCAACAGCAGCAGACGTTTCAGGTGGAACGACTGATGCAAAGGCATTCACAGGATTGATTCAAACCATTACAACAAACTATACGAACAAATCCTCAGCAGTAGTCACTTTGAGTAATATCAGAGATGCTATTAGGGTAATCAGAGAAGCCAAAGGTGAACCTGATTTAATAATAACAGATTACAAAACATTGGATGATGTGAAAGGATTGATACAGGACTTGATGAGATATCCTGCACCAACTGCAAGTATTGCGTTTGGTATTCAGACTATCGAATTTGAGGGAATCCCAATCATTCCAGACCTATTCATGCCAACAACAGCAACATCGAGAGAAATGCTCGTATTGTCAGTTCGTAAACAAGGTAACATCCAGATGAGGGTGCTCCAAGAAGCAGCCTTTGAAGAACTTGGCAAAAACGCCGATAGCTACAGATTCATGATTAAGGAATACTTAACTATGATAGTAGTCTATGAAGACTGGTGCTACAGAATATACAACTTAGCTTAGGTGATTAAATGGGAGACATAGCAGAAACAATTAAAGAAATGATACCGGGATGTGAAGTCGGACAGTGGTATTTCACTGCAACAAAGGCGGCACAGAACGATACCATTACTTTCGGAGACCTTAGGGTCGTATATGGTGGAGTAGGCTTCGTAGACGCAGGTGGAGATTGGTCAGCAGAAACTATTACGCGAATAGACGCAACTGCAAACCAAATAAAGCTAACGGGCGCAGACACAGGAACCATTTACGGATGGGTTATAGGAGTTAGATAAATTAATTTGGGGGAGTTTTTTTTAACCCCTTTTAAAAATTTTAAAAAATTCAAGGTGAAAAAAAATGGCAGAACAGTATGGAGCAACAACTCTTACACTAAAAGAATGTCATGGAGTTCCCGGTATGTTTTCAGGAAGAATGATATGCCAAGACAGCGATACATTAACCTTACCGGTTAAGACTATCGTTTCGGCAATTCTAAGTGATGAAACGCGGGATTCAGTTTTAAGTTGGGTTATTTCAGGAAATGAGATTACTATAACTTGCACAAATGACGATTACATAAATTTCATAGTGTTAGGAGTAAAGTGAGGTTAGTTTATGAAATTCAAAAACGAATCTGATAAACTTTCCTCAGTTCAAATTATTGAGAAAATTGGAGTCCGTTGGATTACTTTTCGACCAGGGGAAATTTTAGAAGTTCCAGATGGGTATAAAGAACAGGCTTTAGCACGAGGGTTAGTTCCTATTAAACAGGAAAAACCGAAGTCTGAACCGAAAGTAGTTGAAATAGAATCGGTAAAAAAAAAGACGAAAAAATTGAAAAAATGATAGATAAATTGATATCTATTGATGGTATTGGTGAAAAATCCGCAAGAGAGATAGCAGAAGAATATGACAGCTTAGCTGACATAAAACGTGCTATAATGAACGGAAATTTCAGGGTGGGAGGAATTAGCTCAACGAAGCTAAAACTTCTGCTCAAACTATGACCGAGCAAATGCTCGGCATACCTTTATATACCATTTCGGATGTATTATGTATTAATCCGGTCTGCTCGGGTTGATATTTTAGTGAAAAACCAAATTAAGCTTCAACTTATTTTTACATTACTGTTAGTTATATTTTCTTCTGCATTAGTAATGGCTTCTTTACAGATGGAATCTTCTTGGGTTCGTGAACAACCAACCGGAGCAGTTGAACTTTTATTGAATACAAGAAATAATACAGGATACGAAAACCATACAAACTATGGTAATGCCACTATCAACATGACACTCGTGTTCCCACAAAACAATTCTATCATATACAATTATTCGAGCAATTTCAAAGCCAACATGTCCTATGCTATTGAGATAAGAGTTAACTCAACATTCCACGAATGTATTGCACAAATAAATCATCAAGACTCATCAGGAACAACTGGTGGTGGAAATACATCTACGATAAAACTTGCAGGAGTAGATATTCAAAACAGGACTTGGGTAAGTGGAGATTCGACCGATTCTCCGGTATTCCAATATGGACCACAGATGTTAGACGGTAATTGGTGGTACTTGAATGTAAGTTGTTATAATTATACTCATACAACGAAGTTAAGAGATAATATAACGAACACTTCGATGTTTGTATGGCGATTCAAATTCTACAATGAAGACCACACTTTCAATATAATTTCTGGTCCTACAAACGGAACTCTTTATAGTAGAGCAACACTACCTGAAATTAACTTTACAACGAACACATACGTTAGGTCTTGTTATTTACAGTTGAACGGAACTGATATAGTACTTACAAACAGTACGGCAAATGGAGATATACAATTATACAAAAATTATGATACAGTAAATGATACAGTTTATTGGACAAATAAATCTACACTTACTGCAATTTGGGACGGAACTGCGGCAATGAGTGATGGTCAGGCAGCGAGAAATATTACAGGATATTATAATTATACTTACTACTGTCCACGAACAGGAGGGAACGCTTCTTGGAGTAATACGAGTGCTCTAGGAACACAATCGGACTTGGAATTATCAGGAGTGTTCTTTGTTGATTCGACTGCACCAGTAAATTCGACACCTTACGCATTTAGCGACCCTACTGTAAATCACACTTCAGGGGGTCACGTATTAAAGATAGCTGTTAATATCACAGACCACACAAATATCACTTGTTGGGCAAGAGCTTGGCATGAAACGGAATTATCGAGTCAGGCTAATGCTACTATCATAAATTCAGATAAAGTAATTAGTTACCAAAACATATCTCAAGACGAAAATCAATGGAGATGTTTGATTAATGTTACAGCAGACGATTTAGATAAAACAGGAGTATGGACAATACAAGTCATGACTCAAGACGATGTTGGAAACAATCTAACAAGTACAGAGAATAAGACTATATGGGTAAACAAACTCTATGAAGGATGGAGTATGAACACATTCCCAAACAATTATACGATGAAACAGATTACAAGTCTTACAGATTCTCTTAGTTATGTCAGTTATTTCAAGGGAGATTCGAGCAACAAATCCTTTGTAACTTATACTACAGGAAGCGCGTTGCCAGAGGGTTCTCAAAATATGCTTAACTATAATGTAACTTGGATATATGCTACTTCAGAAAGAACAGTTATGTTTAACTGGACAAGGAGTTGGGAGAATACTACATCAGGTTCACCTAACTACGCGTATGAAAATATAACACTATTCTCAAATGCGACAGGATATAATGGCTGGAATGTCTTTTCACCATTAATTCATAATACAAGTCTTCACAATTACGATGGAATAAGTTTGTACAGCATTATACACAGTGATAATTGTAATAATACTGACGACGACGGCGGCGTAAATGTAGCAGGAGCACACTGTAATAATGCCACTATTGTTTCATTCTATGTTCAAGGATATGGATACTGCTCAGTTAGCAGATTTAGCAACCACACCGGCGCATGTCATCCATACTACGACGCAAACAATCTTACAATCAATAGAGGACAGGGCGTTTGGGTTTATGCGTATAATGAAAACATAACTTACAATAGAACAGGATTAAATTAGGTGATAAGATGGTTAAGAAGAAAGTAGTTTATGATTGGTCCGATGGATTTATGGATAAATTTAAGTGGTTTATCTTTGGTGGCGTTGTAGCAGTAGCTTTGATGTTTTTAGTTTCGTCTGTGTTAGCACAGGCAATTCCGTGTCCAGTTTCTTTACGAATACTTGCTTTGACACCGGGTTCTGAAGCAGGTCTTACAGTAGTTTTAAAAGACGGACCGATTATAATCGATAGTCGTGTTACCGGCGTTGGTGGAGAAATCGTATTTAATCCAAATGTTTGCAAAGACTATAGCGCAGTTATAGTTGAATGTGAAAGTTCTTCCAAGTGTCATAAGACAGTTGGTTTTAATCCGGCAGGATTTACTGATTGGGATATAACGGAGTCGGGCGTTGTAATACCATGCCCAGAATGTCAGGTAGCTCCAATTCTAAGTTTTGAAAATATGATAATTGCTTTATTTTCAGCATTGACAGGAGCAGCATTAATCTATGTTAAAGACGGAAAAGTAAAACTTGACAAGAAAGGAATCGATAAGATTATCGAAGCTATGCCCAATGGTACTGGTATTAGAATAACAAAGTCTTATAGTGGGGCAGGTAGTATAAAACATTGGCACAGGAGTCCAGTAAGTTATCACAGTCTTGCTACTAGACACAAAGGTAAATACGACCACAACGGAGAAGAAAAACTCTTTCCAGAGTTATAGAGGTAAAGGCAAATGCCGGGAGTTCCATACACAATATCCGGAAGTGTGTTAGACACAGACGGTTCAACAGCGTTAGCAAACGCACAAGTCTTAATTAGGGATATTACTATCGGTGAACAGATTTCTACTACTACAGATTCAAATGGTGATTTTTCATTAGATTTATCAACTTTATCAAGTGCTTATTCAAACGGAGACAAATTACAGATACTCGTTCAAACTGCAAGGAAAGCAGCTTGGAGACGAACTACTGTAGATACCGGCGTTGGTATGGAGAATCTTGGAGATATTGTTATGCACCCAGAAGTGTTTCAGTATGGTCCGGGCAATTCAGTTAGGATGTATTCTTATTCGATTTCAAATCAAAGTGCCACAACATATTATGTTAAATTCTATGATGTGGATAATGATGATGTAGTTTTGACTGTCCAAGTCCCTGCTAATAATACAATTACTCACTATTTCGGCGTTGGATTACGCTTTGAGGGTGGTATTTGTGTAATCAGGGAAAGTAACTCAGTTGATACACTACAAATAGCTATGACGTGTGGGTGATTAGCATGCCGGCAACTCCATATCCTGTTTCCGGAACCCTTTACGACACTGATGGTTCTACGGCTTTATCTAACGTAAAGATAGTTCTAACAAACGTAAACGATAATACAGAATTAACTACAACTACTGATTCTTCTGGAGGATTTATGTTTGATTTAGCTAATCTTAGCGGTGCTTATTCAAACGATGATGAAATTGCTCTCTACGCAGCTTATGGAAGATATTACGATGAGCACATTTTTACAGTAGATGTTACTGTTGGAATGGCAATAAACGAAGACCTCACTCTTGAAACCGTAATCGCACCATCTCCTGTTTATGCAAGTGTAGCTGATATTCGAGGATTTACTAAAGCAGGAACAGATGAGTACGATGATGATAATCTTTATAATATGATTCAAAGAGCGACTAATTGGATAGACGAAATGACTGGAAGGACATGGAAAGGAACTCAGACCGAAACAGATAATTACTACGATGGAGACGATACTGATATATTATGGCTAAGTAAACCTGATGTTCAGTCTGTTACTGAGTTATCTGTTGATACTTCTAAATCTGGAACTTATACAAGCATGGATGTAGATGACGATATTTTTGTAAAGGATAATAATTACATAGTTATCAACAATATCAATGCCTCAATTACTACATTTCCTGCAGGTGTAGACACCATAAAGGTGTCTTACACTTGGGGATTTTCGAGAGCTACGGAATCAGTAAGAATACTCTGTATTCTCATAGTAGCTAATTGGATGAATCTCGATAGACAGCGAAGTGAAGAAATCAATCGTATGCTACGAGAAATCAAGTGGAAATTGCCCGGCGGCCTAAAGTGATTAATATGCCAAAAAAACCTGTAACCAATGAATTGTGCCTTGAAAGGAGTGGAAATATAATGAAGAAAATAAACGACTTAGACAAAAAGATAGATAAAATTATATCAAATGACTTGGAACACATACGACAAGGACAGGAAGAGATACTTGAATTACTACGAGGAAATAAAAGAAATTCAGACGATGTTGGTATTATAGGTAGAGTAAAGGCACTTGAGAGTCGAACTAAGATGTTAGTTGGTGGGGTAGTTTTTGCAATGGTTTTTGTATTAGAACGAGTAGTCGATTACATTATGAAGTTATAAATAACGTTTCGATTAACTAATAAATAGGTCTGCCAAACTCTTGAGCACGAGTCAGTCGGCTCATAAAACCGTTAGGTGAGAGAATGGCAAGTACAACGTACGCAAATGCGAGTAGCAATATACAAACGACAATTTACAATCTTCTAAATAGTAATCTATCTAACGTTAATGTTCTTGATGGTACTCCTAAACAACTAATGAAAGGTACAGGGTTTCCTTATGTTATAGTCAGGACTCCTACGTTATCTGATGACAACATAGTTCTAAACAATCGCTTCGCAGAAGTTACTGCCGTTATGGAAATAGAGATTTGGAGCGAGAAAGAAAGCGTAGTTAGAAGCTTTTATGATTCTATTCGAAGCATATTTAGAGACAATCTAAGCACTACTGAGGGAATAAAGATTTTCAATTATGTTATATCTTCGTCTACTTTAGCAACGTTTCAGGTTTCAGAAAATAAAACAGTACATAAGATGACTCTCTTAGCGAGATTCAAGTTTGGTGGTTAGATGATGACAGTGATAGCACTCATGAGATATAATGGCCGACCACCTACTGTCAAATTAGGCAAATTATATAGGAATATCAAGGTTGAGGGTACAGGCGCGATAAAAGAGATAGGTGATGAGTTGTCAATTGAAATGAGAAACAGAGTCAATGTATGGAGAGGATATCTAAAGAGTTCAATCGCTCCGGTTGTTATTGATGAAAATACTGTAGGAATTAAGATGGCTTACTACGGCGTAGAGTTAGATTCAGGTGTACCAATTCCACAGGTATTGTTTGAAAGTCTATCGTCAAAGTTTCAGTTTTGGCTTAATGAAAAATCATATAATGGTGGTAGAAAGATGTTTTACGCAATGAGAGCAAAGAAGGATAACACATCCCCACATAGGTTTATTCAACCATCGATTAACGCTGTTAGACCTAAAGTACACGGAATAATTCAAAGACACATTGATATGGCAGAGCGTAAATCTGGATTTAGATAGTTATGAGCAGTCTGAGAGACAAAAAATAAAACAAGGTGAAATAAAATGGCAATACTATGGCATGCACCAGAAGCGAAAGTAGTCATCGCCGCAGGAGCAATATCACTCGGAGCATCTGAGTCTATTGAAACTGCTATGGCGGCAGAAACCACTGAGATAGTAATGAGCAATATAGTAAAAGACCTTACAATTCGAGGAGGAGAGCGTGATGTTGAAGCATTGAAATTGCTTGGATATAACGAACTCATTGACTTGAAGAGGGCAACTGTGATGGAAATATCCTTCACTACTGCATTTCAGGGTTCAGTCTTACTTCTTCTTGACTCTGCAGGGGCGGCAGGAACAAGAGGAACAGAATTTGACTTTGCTGAGTTTTTCATGGGAGAGAAACAGACAGTTACGTCTACGAGTTTCTATAGAACTCAGGGTGGAGAAAAAGCTACTAACGACAGGGCGGCTTGTGCTATACAAGTAGCATTGACTGATGGAAGCAATTACATCAACATTCTACTAAATAGTGCTTACGCAACGTCAAGAGAATTAAGTTTAGCAGCCGATGGACACATGGAACAGACTATAACTTTCAAGTGCTTAGCGTCAACATACTACGAAGAAGACGACTTCGCTTAGAGGTGATACAATGGCAATCTTATGGCACGCTCCTGAAGCCGGAGTAATAGTAGATACAGCGATAACTACGATTAGTGGTAGTGCTGCGCTCTACGGACAGCAACAGTTCGCTCAAACGACTGAAGATACGAATATCACAATCAATAAAGACACTCTTGGAGGAGCAGACGATGTGCTTGAAGTAGCACAATCATTCGTTGCTACAAGTCCGTTCGTAGGTCAAATTATAGTCAAAATGCAGAGGACTGAAACCCCAGACGCAGGAGCCTATATGGAGATTTACGAGGGAACAACTAATCTTCCTACCGGAACTGTGATAGCAACTTCTGCTACATTGGCAGTAACAGACTTCACGAGTGGAAGTATGGCAGAAGAAACATTCGTGTTTACGATACCAAGTTACACAATGCCACTAATACCGGGTAAGCAGTACGTTTTCGTAATCAAGACAGACGCTACAGAATCAGACACAAACTACTATCAAGCTCGATATAAAGGTTCAGCAAGTTCCTACTCAGGTGGGCAACTTAGTAGAAGTGATAACGGAAGTGATTTCACAGCAACGGCAACTGACGACCTTTACTTTAAAATTAGAGCAGGAGATATAGCGTCTTACTGTAAAGACCTTACAATTCGTGGTGGAGAAAGAGATGTTGAAGCCCTAAAGTTACTTGGATATAATGAGTTGATTGATAATAAACGTTCAGTCGTAATAGAGATGACATTTACGGCAGTCTACTCAAGTAAAATGAGTCAAGATTGGACTTCAGGCGCAGCTCAATCCGTAACAGGAGATTACTATAGAAGTCAGGGTGGAGAAAAAGCTACTAACGACAGAGGAACTAAGTCCGTATTAGTTAGG
>Ga0307379_10007000_pt1 | contig 15395 bp, 12 predicted proteins | sample UN2MG_FD_202237 | JGI IMG/M metagenome (GOLD analysis project Ga0307379, IMG submission 202237) | Soil microbial communities from Risofladan, Vaasa, Finland - UN-2 | ecosystem: Environmental > Terrestrial > Soil > Coastal area > Acid sulfate soil | place: Finland: Risofladan, Vaasa | collected... | reverse complement strand
GCCCTCGCACAAACTCCCCCGCTGGCATTTCTCGTTTCCCTTCCAATTGAACCCTGAGCAGCCCCAAAACTCCGTCTCCAGTTTCAACTCCTACAGCCGCCGGTGCTGGCTGGGGCAACGCTATCACTTTACCAGCTTCACCAGGTTTTCCCTCATCTAACGGTATAACTGCACCCAGCTTCAACCGCTTACCCCGCCACCATGTGTAGCACCCCGGCCACGGGTCAAAAGCCCGAACTCGCCGCCATAATTTTAAAGCAGAAAGCTGCCAGTCCATCTCACCATCCCCTTTGGCTATCGCTTTGGTATAGCTGGCCTGACTTTCCTCCTGAGGTCGCGGTTTGATTCGTCCCTCAAGCCATAAGGGCAATGTCTCCATCAATAATTGAGCGCCAGCTTGAGCCAGCTTAAGGGTAAGCGAGCCAGTCGTATCATCAGCAGATATGGACATCTCTCTTCGACTAAGAATGGGGCCAGTGTCCATGCCCGCATCCAGCAACATAATAGTTACACCGGTAACCTCGTCTCCCTGCAGAATGGCCGTAGCTATTGGTGACGAGCCTCGATACAGGGGGAGGAGAGAAGGATGGATGTTGAGGCAACCAAATTTGGGTAAAGCCAACACCTCCGGTGGTAGAATACGTCCGAAGGCTGCCACCACAATAAGCTCAGGAGCAAAACTGGCTAACCGCTCAACTGCTCCGGCAACCTTCAAGCTTTCTGGCTGAACTATCTGGAGCCCCTGAGCTATTGCCAGTTGCTTTATCGGAGACAAGGCTACCTGCTGCCCTCGCCCAGCCACTTTATCAGGTTGAGTATACACGGCGACTACCTGATAGGAACCACTGACTAAAGCCTCCAGGCTGGGGACAGCAAACTGCGGAGTGCCCATAAAAACAATTCGCATCATCGCTCCAATAAATTTTAACAAAATTCCCGCTTATGTCAAAAACCCCCTTGACACCCACGAAGACCGCTGTGTTAGTCTTAAAGAGGGTCTTCTGGAGGCACCAGAGCGGAGCTTCTTTCAATCAAGTTTTCCCTAATACTTGTGCAACAAGCAGAGAATTGTAACACTTTTTTGAAGGCTTGTGGTTTCTTGACAGGAGATTACAGAATCAGCTCTCTTTTGAAAGGATAAATTGAGGTTAGCACAAGAAATCTGGGAAGCAGCCCTGGGAGAACTTCAGCTTCAGGTTAACAAGCCCAATTATGATACCTGGCTTAAGGATACCACAGGTATAAGTTATCAAGACGACCTTTTTATGGTCGGTGCTCCAAATGCCTTCATCGCTGAGTGGTTAAAAAACCGCCTACATTCCTTAATTAAAAGGACCTTGACCAGCATCACTGGCAAGAATGTTACTGTCAACTTTGCAATCCAGACTGCTGACCGGACTGATACCCACCTAGTCCCCGCCTTGCAAGCTGATGGGGGAACAAGCTCAAAGTTAAAGGAATCAACCAAATCGCCTAAGCTAAACCCAAAATATACCTTCGATACCTTCACCACCGGGGAATCGAACCGCCTGGCTTACGCAGCAGCTTTAGAGGTTGCTGAGGAGCCAGGGCATAGCTACAACCCGCTCTTTATCTACGGTGATACCGGCATAGGCAAGACGCACCTGCTGCATGCCATCGGACATGTAACCAAGGCCAAAGGGCTCCAGACGCTTTACATAAGCGCTGAGCAGTTCACTAATGAGTTCATAATTGCCATCAAAAATGACAAAGGCGAGGACTTCCACCTCAAATTCAGGAATGCCGATGTTTTATTATTTGACGACATCCAATTCCTAAGTGGCAAAGTACAAACTCAGGAATGCCTCTTCCATACTTTTAACGATTTGTATGAAAATAGCTGTCAAATTATAGTCTCAAGCGACCGACCTCCAAAAGCTATACCTTCGTTCACGAAAAAACTGAAGTCTCGTCTTGAATGGGGGCTTATCGCCAACATACAGCCTCCAGATTTAGAGGTATGCCTAACCATCCTGAATACCAAGGCGAAGCGCCTGAAGATACCTATTCCAGCGGAAGTATGCCAGTTTTTGGCAACACAATTCCAGCACAACGTCCGCGAGCTAGAAGGCGCCTTAAACAGAGTAGTCACCTACGCAAGACTAAGCAACGCGAAGTTAGACATACACCTAGCCACACAGACACTGGCAGATATAGTGACAAAGGACGACCAGCAAGAGGCTACCCTCGCACCAACGCTAATAATAGACACCGTAGCTAACCATTACGCCGTAACCTCTGAAGCATTAACAGGCAAACGGAGAGACAAGAAAACTGCTTTAGCTCGCCATGTTACTATGTATTTGCTGCGTGAGCAAAACCATTGTGGCTTGGCTGAAATCGGCAAAACACTGGGCGGCAGAGACCACACAACTATACTCCATGGACATCAAAAGATAGCTACTGAAATAAATATCAACCCCGAGCTCAGTGAGTCAATCGAAGAAATCCGCCGACAGCTACTAAGAGGCAGAAGAAAAACTTCAACTTTGCTTAACACTCATGGAAAAGCAGCACGGAATTGTGGATAATTCCACTGCTTTATCAACAACTTCGTTAGATTAAGATACCACCCTCATTCTATCTACAGTGCTAGTCCTATGCACATAAGAACTCGCCTTAGTGTTGTTAATATTAATTAACCTTCTTATAATAGTACACTAGAATGATATAACTGAAGAGTATGATAAGTGGATAAGGTTGAAATCATAGTTGGGGGTGGGAATGGTGGTGATGGAGTAGTTAGCTTCCGGCGAGAGAAGTTTGTCCCGTTTGGAGGTCCTGATGGGGGAGATGGTGGTACTGGAGGCAGTGTATATATTGCTGCTGATAGGAGTATTACCACTTTACGGCAATTTAGGCGTAAGAAGCGATTTAAGGCTGCGCCCGGGAAGAGGGGGGGTAGGCAAAAGAGGCATGGTGCAAAAGGTGACGACCTTCTAATTGTAGTGCCTTTAGGTACTGTGATATTTCGTAAGGAAGACGAACAAGAGGTGCTACTGGCTGATTTAAGTCAACAGGGTCAGAAAGTTTTGGTGGCTAAGGGGGGTAATGGCGGGTTAGGTAACGTCCATTTTGCTACAGCAAGGAACCAGGCTCCGAGAGTAGCAACTAAGGGTGAGCTGAGAGAGGAGTTCTGCCTTACCCTAGACCTTAAGCTTATTGCCGATGTTGGTATTATTGGATATCCTAATGTTGGCAAGTCTACCCTGTTAGCGGCTGTGTCTAAAGCTAAGCCGAAAATAGCCGATTATCCTTTTACCACCCGTGAGCCGGTTCTGGGTGTGGTTGAGGTGGGGATAAAGACGTTTGTTATAGCGGAAATTCCCGGGATTATAGATGATGCTCATCTTGGCAAAGGGCTGGGGCATGATTTTTTGAGACATGCCGAAAGAACCAAAGTCTTGCTTCATCTGTTGGACGGTAGTTCCCCAACCCTTATCGATGACATGAATAATCTGAACAGGGAGTTAAACTTGTTTAAGCCGTCGTTGGCTCAGAAGCCCCAGCTTGTGGCGGTAAACAAAATAGACTTGCCTCAGGTTCAAGCTCGGCTGCCGGATGTGAAGCAGCTGTTTAGTTCTCTTGGAGTGGTGGTTTTCTTCGTGTCGGCGGTTGCTAAACTGGGTGTGCCTGAGCTCCTGTCTGCAGTAGTTGAGGTGATGGACAGAGCTAGTAAGGAGCAGACCGAGTCAGAGATGCCGATAGTCGTTTTTCGACCTAAGCCTAGAATTAAGCGAAGTTGAAATGGATATAGGTATATTAGGTGGCACTTTTGACCCTCTTCATGTGTGGCATCTCAGAATAGCTGCGGAAGCCAGAGTGAGGCTTGAGCTTAGCCGGGTTCTCTTTGTTCCTGCTGGGCAGCCATGGCTTAAAGCAGACGAAGCTGTTGCCTCGCCAATCCACCGTGTGGAGATGGTAAAGCGGGCTATCGCTGATAACCCTTATTTTGAGCTTTCGACTACCGAGGTCGACCGCCCGGGGCCTTCTTACACTGTAGATACTATAGCTATTTTGCAGCAACAACTAGGTGCTAAAGCGAATTTTTTCTTCTTATTAGGCTGGGATAGTCTGGCTGAGCTTCCCCAGTGGAAGGAGCCAGGCAGGCTGGTGCAGATGTGCCGATTAGTAGCTGTTCCCAGAATGGACTTTAGTCCGCCAAACTTAGAGGCTTTAGAATCATCTGTTCCTGGGGTAACTCAAAGTGTGGTATTGCTTGATATGCCACTGGTTGGCGTCAGCTCTTCAGACATTCGGAAGCGAGTGGCTCAAGGGCTGTCTATTCAAGGTCTGGTGCCTGATGATGTGGAGGAGTATATACAAGAGCAGAAATTATACCGGCAAGGAGAATAATATAGAAGCGGTGGTGGGGCGACTCCTTGTTCTGTACCGGCTAGAGGTTGGAGGTAAAGTCAGCCAGAGCCTTCCTTGAACTTTGAATAACGTGTGGTAAGCTAAATATCCAGGTTCCTCACGCTTCTGGCGTGGGCCTGGATAAAGGATTTTCGTGGTGGGACTTCACTGCCCATCAGTATGTGGAATACCCGGTCAGCTGCCATAGCATCATCAATTTCCACCCTGAGCAGAGTTCGCGAGGCTGGATTCATAGTGGTTTGCCATAGCTGTTCTGGGCTCATTTCCCCCAGCCCTTTATAGCGCTGGAGTTGCAATTTGGTACCTTTCAATTCCTTAAGTTTGGCTTCGTTTTCCTTTTCCGTGTAGGTCCAGAATTGCTGCTTGCCTGCTTGGATGCGGTAAAGAGGTGGCTGGGCAATAAACAGGTGACCTTGACTGATCAGCTCCATCATATTGCGGTAAAAGAAGGTGAGAAGAAGTGTCCGAATATGGGAGCCGTCGACATCGGCATCGGTCATTATGATTATCCGGTGGTAGCGCAGTTTGGAAAGGTCTGGCTGCTCGCCAATGCCGGCTCCTAATGCGGTGATAATGGCCCGAATCTCTTCGTGGCCCAAAATCTTGTCTTTGGGAGCCTTTTCTACATTAAGGATCTTACCTCGCAATGGCAAGATAGCTTGGAAGCGGCGGTCTCGACCCTGCTTAGCTGAGCCCCCGGCTGAATCACCTTCAACCAGATAGAGCTCACATTCACGGGGGTCGCTTTCCGAGCAACTGGCTAGCTTCCCCGGAAGAGTAGCCGCCTCTAAGCCGCTTCTTTTGAAAATAAGGTCGCGGGCCTTCCGGGCTGCCTCTCTAGCCTTGGCCGCGATTAGGCACTTGTCTATGATTGCCCTGGCGTCATCAGGATGCTGCTCGAGATGCAGGGATAAGCCATCGGCTACTATGGCTTCAACCTGGCCTTTTACTTCAGGATTGCCTAATTTGGCTTTGGTTTGCCCCTCAAACTGGGGCTCAGCAAGTTTGACACTGATTACGGACGTTAACCCGTCCCGGACATCATCGCCTGTCAAATTAGGCTCAGTATCTTTTAACAGTTTGTTCTTTCGGGCATAGTCGTTAATAACGCGGGTCAGTGCTGAGCGGAATCCGGTAAGATGGCTGCCTCCATCTATCGTGTTGACGCAGTTGGCAAAGCTAAGCGTGGATTCGCTAAAGCCATCATTGTATTGCACAGCTACTTCAACCATGGTGCTGTTGACTGTGCCGGATGAATAGATTGGCTGGGGATGAAGGACTTGCCTGTCCTTGTTAAATCGTCTAACAAGGCTAGCTATGCCACCTTCAAAGTAGAACGTTGCCTCTTGGTTAGTTCTCTCGTCTTTGAAGCTTATTTCCAATTCCTTGTTCAAATAAGCTAGCTCTTTAAGGCGCTGGCAGATTGTGTTGAAATCGTAATTAAGCTCACTGAAAATTTCTGTGTCAGCCAGGAAGGTGATGGTGGTTCCTGTGTCATCGGTATCACCGATGACTTGCAAATCTCCAATGGGGGTACCCTGCTGGTATTTGTGGCGGTAGATTTTCCCCTGGCGTTTGACCTCAACCTCAAGCCAGGAAGACAGGGCATTTACTACTGAAGCGCCAACACCGTGTAATCCACTGGATACCGTGTAGGTGTGGCCGCCAAATTTAGCTCCGGCGTGAAGCCGAGTCATGACGGCTTCTAAGGCTGAGGTATTAGTTACGGGGTGGATATCCACGGGTATACCTCGACCATTGTCGATAACTGTTACCGAGTTGTCTTCATGAATTGATACCTGAGTTCGGTCGCAATAGCCGGCCATTGCCTCATCTATGCTGTTGTAGACGATCTCGTAGACGAGGTGATGTAGCCCATGTTGGTCGGTGCTGCCAATGTACATGCCCGGGCGCCGTCGTACCGCCTCCAGACCGTCTAAAATGCGGATATCTTCTGCGTTGTAGTCTTCGGATTTATTGTTGTTGGTTTCTTGTAACATAGCTAACGGGCTCTAGCTAGAGATTGTAAGAGTCATCGGCAAATTTAGGTTGAGCATTACGGGGAAGAGAATGACTTATCAACCCCACATTTAGTGCCTGTGCAATTGAATTGTACAACAAGTTGCACTTTAGTAATTTTATCATATCTTCCCGCAAATTGAAAGGCTTGGAAGATATTTGTTGGCTTTGCTGTGTTGCTGGTCAGTACTTGTACAGATTATTTAGCAACGCAAAGGATTTGTTAAAATGAGACGCAGGGCTACAAATATGCCCTATTGAAGCACTCGCTCGGCGGCAATTGCCAGTCTTTTCATCTTCTCAAAGGCAACTTCTCTGGGAAGAAGCTGTAAGCCACAGTCAGGATGAACGGCAATTCTATCCTTCGGGATGTTCTCCAGCGCAATCTTTATCAAATTTTCTATATCTTCTACCTCTTCGATTTTAGAGCTTTTTGTGTCAATACAGCCAAGTCCCAGCATTTTGTCTGAAGCTCGAAACTCTTTAGAACTTAATATCTCCATGTTGTCATCACCCATGAATGCATGGGAAAGCATCTTTATTCCTTCCCATTGCAGAAGCTCCTTGAATATCTGTGAGACCCTCCCGCAGACATGCAGCGACACCGGGACATTCAGGTTCGTTGCTATACTCTCCACAGCTTTTTGGGCAATCCCCATTGGTGCTCCGACAGAGAGGAATGGCTCATCAATCTGTATCCATTCTACGCCATTTCGCTCCAGGGCTCGGGCGATACTTAGAAGGGCTTCGGCTGTGTCGAGATAAACCTTTTCGTCTCTGTATCCCGTGTAGTATCCTTTGATACTTGAGGAGAACACAAGCGTGGTTGGCCCGGTGAGAATTCCTTTGATGTGAGGAGTCATTGCCTTTGCAATCTCCAGGTCTTCCAGGAATGTTTCGGGGTTTCCCTTGCCTATCTTTCCGTTTATATGACTTTTGGTGTCATAAGCGTAACCCTCTATAGCTCTAGCAAAATACTCCACCATGTCATACCTGGTCTGCCCATCCGAGACTAGCTGTATTCCAGCATCAAGTTGGTCTTTTACTGACTTGACTATGGCATCTTTGCCTATCTTGTCGTAGCTGAGAGGATAGCTTCCTATAACTGTTGTGAGCATATTTTATCTCCGATACCTCATAACGTTGGCGGCGTTAAGCAAAACTTCTTTGGCTCATCCGCTGGCCACTCTTGGATACTAAGCCCTCCTTTAAAGGCTATTATAATGGACTCGAGGGGGCTGTACAATTTTTCCCATGATGAGTTCTGTGCGAAGAGCCTCAGGTAATGTAGTGCGAGGAATGTCATTGCGAGCCGAAGCTGCGAGGAACAAAGTGACGAAGCAGTCAGCGAAGCAACCTAGCCTTGCCCGTCACCACCTCGAGCGACTATAAAAGGTTGCCCTACAATGTTGTTCAGGAATTCCCTTTGGTCACTGTGAGGAGCGTGAGCGACGAAGCAATCCCGGTGGGGTTCCGGGGAAGGTTAGACTGCTTCGCGGAGTTTACCCTGAGACAGATTCTTTGGTCGCTCCACTCCCTCAGAATGACAGAGGGCGAAGGGCTCGCAATGACAGTAAAAGAGCTCGCCGTGGCAGAGAAAGGGGCCACAGGGGCAGAAGTAGTGACAGACCTTCGGGTCTATCCACCCCTGACAGGCCATGTGGCATTTGTGAATCTGTCTGGTCGTTTAGTATAATGCAGTATTAAAAATACTTACGGCTGAGGGAAAATAGAGTGACGATAACGACTAAGGTAACTGGTACCGCCAATCTGGACTATGTTTTCAATCCTGAGTCGGTGGCTATCGTGGGCATTTCGTCCGATGGAACCGAGATGAATGTGGCCCGACTCTATTTAGAAGCTATACTTAGCTGCAATTTTGAGGGCAGGATATATCCTGTAAGCACAAGGGGTGGTGAGATTCAGGGCTTGAAAATTTATGCTAATGTCAGGGATGTTCCGGGCTCGGTTGACTATGTTATTTGCTGTATTCCAGCGCCTTCAGTGCCGCAGTTAATTGAGGATTGTGCAGCCAAGGGAGTAAAGGTAGTCCATTTGTTAACCGCTGGCTTTAGTGAAGATGGTACTGAAGAAGGTAGGCGGCTGGAGGCAGAGATTTGTGACATAGCTCGCCAGGGAGAGGTCAGGCTCATCGGCCCCAATTGTATGGGGGTGTATTGCCCTGAAGTGGGCTTATCTTTTGCCCCGGATTTTCCCAGGGAAAGCGGGTCAGTGGCTTTTATTAGTCAAAGCGGTGGCAATGCGATGTACTTCACCCGGCTCGCTGCTCAGCGCGGCGTTTACTTTAGCAAGGCCATCTCTTATGGGAACGCTTGCGATGTTGATGAAAGCGATGTGCTGGAATATCTTATGGCTGACCCTGAGACTGGCATGATTGCTGCTTACATTGAGGGGATAAAGGACGGTAAGCGATTTAGTAAAATCTTGAAGGAAGTGACCAGGATGAAGCCGGTAGTAATGATAAAGGGTGGTCGTACTGAAGCTGGGGGCAGGGCGGCCGCTTCTCATACCGGTGCTTTGGCTGGGTCGGCCGAGGTATGGAACGGACTTTTGCGGCAGAGCGGGGTCATTAGCGTTCCCACTTTAGAGGAATTGGCTGATGTTCTCGTTACCTTCTTGCATTTACCTGTGCCTCAAGGGCGGAGACTTGGCACCATTGGTATCGGTGGTGGAGCTACTGTTGTGGCTGCGGATAATTATGTTTCGGCTGGGTTTGTTTTGCCATCGCTACCTCAGGAAATGCAGCGGAAACTCAGGAGTATCGTTCCCAGCGATGTTGGCTTAAGCTTGAATAACCCTGTGGACATTTCCGGTCAGTTCCAGGGCGCAGATGTCTACCCTGTGGTGAGAGCCGTGGCTGATTATAGTGGAATTGATATCCTTGTTTTTCATTTACCTTTGAGCATCGTACCCATTTTTTCTTCTCTCCCTGAAGGTGTTGCCACTCCCATTTTGGATGCTGTGATTAGAGTTCACAACGAGACCACAAAGCCGATGGCGGTGGTGATTAATAACTTTACAGATGGTGAAAGCTGGCAAACGGCTCTTAATTGTCAGCGTAAGTGTCAGGAGGCAGGGATTCCTGTTTACTTTTCTATAAACAGCGTGGCTAGTGCTATCGACCGTTTTCTGTGGTATCACGAAAATCGGGCTAGGTCGATTGGTAAAACTACCTAGCTGTAAAAGTAGGGGGTGACCAGAGAATGGCGCAACAGAATATAGATGCCTTATTTACACCGATTAACATCAAGAGCTTGCAGATCAAGAACAGGATAGTTATGGCGCCGATGCAGTTTGGTCTAGGATTTCGCAGTGAAAGAGCCAAGGCCTTTTATATTGAGCGAGCCCGAGGAGATGTAGGTGCTATCATCTTACCAGGTACTTCGGTAGATGTTTTCACCTCTGACGAAGCGTGGGGAAGAAGCGGAGCTCTAGCTTCATTTTTGCAAGGATTATCGTCCCTTGTAGCAGATGTTCATCGTGCTGGAGCGAAGTTAGGTATTCAATTATGGCACGGCGCCCATTTCCCCGCTGGGCCTGGTGGTCACCAAGGAGAGTTGATTGCTCCCTCAGCGTGGGGGAAGGCACGAGAACTTAAAGCAGCTGAAATTGAGCTCATAGTTGGCAAGTTCGCTTCCGCAGCAGCCAGGGCAAAAGAGGTAGGATTAGACTTTGTAGACATTCATGGTGCCCATGGTTACTTACTGCACCGATTTTTCTCCCCTCTAGATAATCGGCGAAGCGATAGATACGGTGGCAGCGTAGAGAAGAGAATGACTTTTGCCCTGGAGTGCGTGAAGGCGATCAGGCAAGCTGTAGGTGAAACCTATCCCTTATTCTGGCGCCTGTCTGCTGAAGAGGGGGTGGCTGGTGGCATAACGCTGGAACAAAGCATTGAATTGTCTTTGGCTCTGAAAGAAGCTGGGGTTGATGTTATAGATGTCTCCTTTGGACGCTCTTTCACACGCACTATTCCCTCCAGGAAACAACCTCTGGGCACATATGTTCCCCAGGCTGAGGCAATAAAAAGGGCGGTGGATATTCCGGTAATAGCTGTGGGACGGATTAGCTCCCCCCAACTGGCAGAAGCTACTATTTCCCAAGGTAAAGCCAGCTTAGTAGCTATGGGACGTCAGCTTATCACTGATCCCCAGTGGGTGAAAAAAGTGTGGGAAAGGAGATATAGCGACATAGTTTTTTGTGACTCGTGTAACATAAACTGCATCAGCTTTATCCCTGAAATTAAAAAACCTTTAGTCTCACCAGAATCACCGTTGTGTCGTCTTAACGAACACGCCGGCAAAGAGTGGATTATGTGATTACCACAAGAAGTGACACCACTAAACTGTCCTGCCAAATTCCCTTTCTAGCTGGTGTGAGCTTAAGTGAATCATGGTTGGTCTGCCGTGGGGGCAGGTTCGGGGTTGGGTGGTCTGTTCCAGTTGTTTTATCAACCCCCTCATTTCCTCGGTAGTTAGCGAGTCCCTGGCTTTGATGGCGCTGTGACAGGCTAAGGATTGAGCTAATTTTTCCTCTCGTCTCAATGGTTCCTCGTCGCTGGCTAAAGAATCAAGTGATGTCCTTACCGCTTCGGCCAGGTTCCCTTCTTTTATTATCGCTGGCACGGCTCTTAGTAAATAGCTTCTGCCTCCAAAGGGCTCAAGGCTGAAGCCGAATTCATTGAGAAGTTCGCCCTTCGTTTTCAAAACCTCTTCTTGCCTGGGGCTTAGTTCTATGGTCACCGGCTCAAGCAGTCCTTGGATTTCTACCTTTTGCTGTGAGCGCTGGGCTAGGATTTTTTCGAAAAGGACACGCTCATGAGCGGCATGCTGGTCAACAAGGTAAAGCCCTTCAGGCCCTTCAGCCATAATGTAGCTGCCGGCTAGTTGCCCCACAACTCTAAGTATAGGCAGAGATGTTATCTCAGTTCCTTTTATTTCCCATAGACCCGGTGATGCTGTAGCTGGAGGGGTGGTAGTTTTGACTTTGGGCAGTGGTGCTTTAACTAGCACCTTCCTTATTGCCTTTTCCACGGATGTATAGATAATCTGGCTATTACGGAATTTCACCTCCGTTTTCGTGGGGTGGACGTTGACGTCGATTTCTTGGGGGGACAGAGAAACATTTAAGACTACGATAGGGTGCTTACCAGTCATGAGCAAGCCTTGATAGGCATCCTCAGCAGCTCGAGCTAGCAGGCTGCTGCGTACCCAGCGGCGGTTGATGAAGAAGCTGAGGTAACCGCGGCTGGAGCGGGCTAAAGAGGCCGGGCTCACCAATCCAGCGGCGATGGGGAACGGGCCTGCTCTATCTATTTCCAGCATCTGGCGGGCCGTGTTCACACCATAAACCTCGGCCACAACGTCTCGCAGGTTGCCATTGCCTGGGGTGTGTAAGGTTAGACGACCATCCAGGGATAAGTTGAATCTTACCTCGGGGAAGGCAAGGGCATACTGGCTAACGAGATTGGCGATATGGCTATTTTCGGTAGTTGTTGACTTGAGGAATTTTAGTCGTGCCGGGAAGTGGCGAAAAAGGTAATGCACGGTGATGGTAGTGCCCCGGGGCCGGCTGCGCTTTTCCTTCTTTACCGTGGCGCCGTTCCTCAGGTGAAGATAGGTGCCGACAGCCTCACCGGCTGATTGGGTTATGATTTCCACCTCAGCCACGGCCGCAATGCTGGGCAAAGCTTCGCCGCGGAAACCAAGTGTCGAGATTTTTTCCAGGTCAGGCAGCGTGTCAATCTTGCTGGTGGCATAGCGGTGGAAGGCAAGCTCCACATCGCCTGCCGGGATGCCGTTTCCATTATCGGTGACTTTGATGAGGCTTACGCCGCCGCCCTGCGCCTCAACTGCAATCTGGCTGGAGCCAGCATCCAGCGAGTTTTCCACCAACTCCTTTACTACCGAAGCCGGCCTCTCCACCACCTCACCAGCCGCAATCTTCGAGATAACTTCTTTGGCTAAGACCTTTATGGGCATGTTTGATTTATTATACACGGTTTCGTGTATATCGTCAATGTCTTTAGGCTAAAAATCTTCAATTTTTTTCTATCTTTTCTAAAGGTGCAAGGCTGAGCAAGAGCCTCTTCGTTCCAGCTTCTGTAAAGTCCACCTTTATCTCCTGGTCATCTCCGTTCGGGGAGCAGCTTACCACTACCCCATCACCAAACATGGCATGATGGACATAATCACCGACCTTCAGGTTCAAGGTGCTAAATGGTCTGGGTGAGGGTTTGGAGTAAAGGGCGGTTACCGGGGTGAATTTATCTTCTTCTACTTTCTTCTTCTCCTCCTCTTCCCATAGACCTTTAATGGTTACTAGATGGGGCGGGATGTCTTTAAGGAAGCGAGAGGGTTTGCTGTTTGAACTGCTGCCGAATAGGCTGCGGCGATAGGCATGTAAAAGGTAGACTCGCTTCTGGGCTCGGGTTACTCCTACGTAGCACAGGCGGCGTTCTTCTTCCAGTTCCGCGGGGTCATCGAAGGACTTTCGATGGGGGAGGAGGCCTTCTTCCATGCCGACAATGAAAACCACGGGGAATTCCAAGCCTTTGGCTTGGTGCAGGGTGATTAAAGTGGCGACATCAGCCTTTTTATCTAAATCGTCTGTATCCGATACCAGGCTTACCTTCTCCAGGAAGGCAGTTAACGCCTCCTCTGGGCTGAGCTCATTGTACTCTCTGGCTACAGTACGCAGTTCGAGTATATTATCCCAGCGGTCTTCACCATCTTCTTCATTGAGAATGTATTCTTTGTATCCTGACTGCTTCAGTATCGCATCCAGTAAATCGGTAAGGCTTAGCTCCTGGCTCTTGGCAGTGAGCTCACTAATCAGCGTGAAGAAGCTGGTCAAAGCATAGCTGGCCCGTGGTGTGAAGGGAGGCGCTTTCTTCTCAGCGACCATTTTCAGTGCTGAATACAGGGGCATATCCTGAGCTTTTGCCCAGCCTGATAGCTCGGCGAGGGTGCGCTGGCCGATGCCTCTTCCGGGGACGTTTATTACGCGGGTGAGGCTGACATTGTCGTAGGGGTTCTGTATAAGCCGTAAGTAAGCGATGGTATCTTTGATTTCTCGCCTCTGGTAAAATCGTGTGCCGCCGATGAGCTTGTAGGGCACTCCGTAGCGCATGAAGGCTTCCTCCAGGGCTCGCGACTGCGCATTGACCCGGTACATCACAGCGCAACCGCCAGCCGGGACCGAGCCTTCACTGACCAGCTTTTCTATTTCACTGATGACGAATTGAGCCTCCTCAGCTTCACTGTAAGTCTCAATAATGGCTACCGGAATGCCAACCTCGTTCTCTGTCCACAGGTTTTTTGGCTTTCGCTGTGAGTTAGCTGAGATGATGTTGGAAGCTACTTCCAGGATGGTTTGAGTGGAGCGATAGGTCTGCTCGAGATAGGAGACTCTGGCATTGGGATAGTCGTTCTCGAAGCTGAGAATGTTGCGCAAGTCGGCAAACCTCCACGAGTAGATAGACTGGTCAGGGTCACCAACAACGCAGACATTGTGGTGTTTTCCGGCTAGCTGCCTTATTAGCATATACTGGGTAAGATTAGTGTCCTGAAACTCATCAACAAGGAGGTGCAAATAGCGAGACTGGTACCTAGCGAGAACCTCGGGGTGGTTGTTGAAAAGTTGAACTGCTTTCATTAGCAGGTCATCGAAGTCAACCCCCTGGCTTTGGGCAAGGAGCTGTTGGTAGCGCTCATAGACGCGCTGGACAATCTCTTCAAAATAGCTGTTAGTCTGCTGGGCATAATCTCTGGGGGTCAGCAGTTGACTTTTGGCAAACCTCATGACTGATTGAATAGCTCTGGGGGTATATTGCTTGGGGTCGAGGTCAAGCTCCTGGAGGCTCTGCTTTATCAGGCTTAACTGGTCCTCTTCATCATATATGACGAATTTGGAATTAAGACCGATTGCCTTGCCCTCTTGCCGTAGAATGCGGGCGCAGATAGCGTGAAAGGTGCCCAGAGTCAATGCCTTTGATGTCTGCCCCAATAGCTTCTCCAGCCTCTCCCTCATTTCCCTGGCAGCCTTGTTGGTGAAAGTGACTGCCATAATGTGGTAAGGGCTTATGCCGCAGACTTTTATGAGGTAGGCGACTCGATGGGTGATGACTCTGGTCTTGCCGCTGCCGGGGCCGGCCACAATGAGCAGCGGCCCGTCTATGGTTTCTGCGGCTTGTCTCTGAGCCGGATTGAGTTCAGCTAAAACGTCCATGAGGCCTAGAGGGCGTTCTCCCTATTCTGTAGTCTCCCATTTCAGTTCTATTTTGTCCTGGTCAATTCCGACGAGCGATATGCCGTCGGGACTTACGATTATGCTGCCTCCTGAGGGGCTCAGGTCTAGTATGGTATCATCGCCGGCTGTGCTTATAGTTATCTTCTTGGCTGAAACCTTGAGCACGATGTTGGCCTGTTGGGATGGCAGGCCGGAGATCGGTTTGCCATCTGCAGACATTGAGCCGGTGTTCACTCCTTCCAGCCATATTTCGGCGCCGCTTCCTTGAGCGGCGTCACAGCCAAGTCCAGCAGCTAGCCCAGTAATGAGCAGCGCCAGAAGGGCAATCTTTGTAATCAGGGTCATTTTCATCTTGTAACCTCCTTATGTGTCCACAGTTTGCCTTCGGCAGAGGATATCTATGAGGCTTCAAGGTCATTATAGCATCGGGGAAGAAGGGCTTCAAAGATTGAGCGCAGCAGCTCTTTGCTAAAGCAAGGTGGTTTTCCCTATAATGTTGGGACAATCTCAGTGTGAAAGTGGCACCCGTGGCTGATTTTTCAACTAGAGGTATACGCCACTTCGATATGCGTTTACATTAAGCAGAAGAGGAGTTAAAGAATATGGACTGGAGTATGATCAGCGGAATATCAACAGCTTTTATGGCTTTAGTAATTTTGATTACAGCTAGTTTTGTAGTACTACAACTTATAGAAATCTCAAGATAA
>Ga0307379_10006999_pt1 | contig 15397 bp, 11 predicted proteins | sample UN2MG_FD_202237 | JGI IMG/M metagenome (GOLD analysis project Ga0307379, IMG submission 202237) | Soil microbial communities from Risofladan, Vaasa, Finland - UN-2 | ecosystem: Environmental > Terrestrial > Soil > Coastal area > Acid sulfate soil | place: Finland: Risofladan, Vaasa | collected... | reverse complement strand
CAGAGGGGCCGAGCCGCCAGTTACCGCAGCGACAGGGAATTGAGCCTGAAAATGATCGAGGAGCGTATCAAGAGCTACAGGGCAGATCTCGACAGCGTCTACGCTCTAGCCTCTGTTCTGATCGACAGCCTCGCTTCTACCGACTCGCTGGTCGCCGCACTCAAAAGATATTATGGCGACTCTCTCACAAGCCTCGCGCTAAAAAGTAAAAAGCCTCCGGAAGAACTCTCTTCTCTATCCAGGGTCAGAGGCAGGCAGTCATTAAACGATCCCCAAATACGCCTGTTCTCTTTCTTGAGAGAAGCCAGCTTCACCCAGCACAGGATTTTCGCTCTCAAGGTCGAGGCCTGGAAGAAAATTTCCATTCCCTTTGCTTCGCTGGTTTTCGTACTGTTGGGAGTGCCCCTGGGCATTATCACCAGGAAGGGCGGCGCCGGCGCTTCAATCACAATCAGTATTTCAATCTTTCTGGTCTACTGGATATTCCTGATCAGCGGAGAGACCCTGGCCGACCGGACCATGCTTACACCTTTCTGGGCCATGTGGCTGGCGAATTTCATTTTCCTGGCCCTGGGCATCTGGCTCCTGATGATACAGATTCGGGGAAAATACTCTCTGACTATCATCAAAAGCGGGCTCAAACTGAGTCTTCCGGAACTTCTCCGCAGGATCTCCAATCGGCGCTCAGGCACTCGACAAATGCAGGAACCGCAGCCATGACCCCTCGACTTCTTTACGGTTATATCATCCAAGAGTTCCTTAAAATCTTTGCCGCCTCCGTGGCGGGGTTCCTGCTTGTGTGCCTGATTGGCGACGCCGCCGAGCGGCTGAGCAAATTTATCGATTGCCAGGCGCCGGCAAGACTGATTCTGCTTTTTTACCTCAATCAGATCCCCTATTACCTGATATATATCCTGCCGGCAAGCTCGCTTATCGCAACCCTTTTCACTTTGGGCCAGATGGGCAGACACAACGAGCTCACCGCAATGCTCTCCTCCGGCATCAGCCTTCTGCGTATCTTCCTGCCCCTTTTCGTGCTGCTGCTTTTTGTCTCAGCCGTTTCTTTCACTATTGATGAAACTATCGTCCCACAAGCCAATCAGCGCAAATCGGATATCATGGACTATCAGATCCAGAATCGCCCGCGCCCGAGCCGGGAAATCCGTAAAGCTGTCGACTATCAGGGCGAGGGGAGCAGGCGCTGGGTAGCGGAAAGCTTTAACCTGAACACCGCTTCAATGAACGATGTGAAACTGATCCAGTTCTCAGGACCTCCCGAGTCCCCGCGGATCGATTATCGCATTGATGCAGCAGGGGCCTGCTATGTTCCAGACAGCGGCTGGAGTTTCAAGGCCGGCACCCTGCGCTATTTTAAGGATGAACCCTCCGGCGAATGGGCTGTCCGTTTCGACCGTCTCCTGTTGCCACAATTGACTGAAAGACCCGCCGATTTCGTTATCGAGGTCAAGGAAGCCCAGCAGATGAACTATACAGAGCTCAAAGAGGCGATCGAGCGCAAGAGACGCAACGGAATCAAAACGACCCGCGATGAGGTCGAGTTCTGGTATAAAACTGCGCTCCCGGCCTCCAATTTCATAATCGTAATTTTCGGGGCGCCGCTTGCGGTAATGCGCCGGCGTATTGGGCCAGGGATCGGAATCGCTATGGGCATCGTGCTTTATATTCTATTTATGGGAAGTTCCTATATAACCAAAAGCATGGGATACAACGGCGTAATCAACCCACTCGCTGCAGCCTGGGCCTCGAACTTGGTTTTTGCTCTCTGCGGGGTTCTGATCTTCTTCAGAGTACGGAATTAATGGACAGACGGTCCAATTGGATTAACCTGAATTCATTCCAGGGGAAAGCAGTTACTCCTCCTCTGGCATACATACGGCAGGGGCACAGTGCATCATGTCCCCCAAGGTTTCTGTTGCATGTTTTATGAGTGTTGGATATACTTTGGTTTGTCAATTTAGACGATTGATTCCGGGAAAAATTCACCATTCGAGCTGCGAGTCAGTACATGAGCAAGAAACAAAAAATCAAATTCAAGGTCACCAGTGGCCGACCTCTTCCCCTTGGGGCCACGCTTGTGCCTGGAGGGTGCCGTTTCAGCGTGTTCAGCCGTCATGCTACGGGAGTCTGGCTGCAACTGTATGAGAAAGCGGAAGATAAAAAGTGCGCGGCTGAATTCGAGCTGGATCCGGAGCTCAACCGGACCGGAGACATCTGGCACGTGGACCTGGAGGGAATCGAGGAAGGGCAGCTTTATCTCTGGCGGGTGGACGGTCCCGATGAGCCTGAGCGGGGCCACCGCTTCAATCCGGAAATACCGCTCCTTGACCCTTACGCCAAAGCTCTCACCGGCAATTACGCCTGGGAAGCCGGGCGCAGCGCCCTGTCAGGCTCAGAAAAAGGATCGAATTCCGCCTACTCTTTTCTCAAGTGCATCGTGCTCAGTGATGATTTCGACTGGCAGGGTGACAGACCCCTGCGCACTCCACCGGAGGACAGCATAATCTACGAGCTTCACGTGAGAGGCTTTACCAACCATCCCTCAAGCGGCGTCACGCACCCGGGCACTTTCCAGGGCCTGATCGAAAAAATAGATTACCTGAAAGAACTGGGAGTCACAGCAGTCGAGCTTCTTCCGGTACACGAGTTCAATGAAAACGAGCTGATCCGCACCAGTCCCCTGACCGGCGAAAGGCTCAAAAATTACTGGGGCTACAGCTCGGTGCTGTTCTCCGCGCCCCAAAAAAGCTATGCCTCGGGAGACCCAAGCCCGGGCGCCCAGGTCAGGGAGTTTAAAACCATGGTGCGCGCCTTCCACTCCGCCGGGCTCGAGGTGATCCTCGATGTGGTTTTCAACCACACAGCCGAGGGCGACCATACAGGGCCCACACTGTCCTTCCGCGGGCTGGACAACACGATCTATTACCTGCTGGATGAGAAGGACCCGAGCCTGTATAAAAATTTCTCGGGCTGCGGCAACACCATGAACTGTAACCACCCGGTGGTGCGCAAATTGATCCGCGATGCCCTGCGCTACTGGGTGATCGAGATGCATGTGGATGGTTTCCGGTTCGATCTGGCCTCTATCCTCGGCCGGGACAGGCACGGCAACATGCTGGAGAACCCGCCGCTGGTCGAATCGATCGCCGAGGATCCGATCCTGCGGCATGTCAAGATAATCGCCGAGGCCTGGGATGCGGCGGGCGCCTATCAGGTGGGCTCATTTCCCGGCGGGCGCTGGTCTGAGTGGAACGGCCGCTACCGCGATGATGTCCGCAGGTTCTGGCGCGGCGAGCATTTTTCCCGGAACGCCCTGGCCACCAGAATCACCGGCTCGAGCGACCTCTATCAGCCATCCGGGAAGCTCCCCAGGCATTCGATCAATTTTATCACCTCGCACGACGGGTTCACACTGAATGACCTGGTAAGCTACAATGAGAAACACAACGAGGCAAACGGGGAGGACAACCGGGATGGAGACAACCAGAACCTGTGCTTCAATTTCGGGGTGGAAGGCCCGTCAGAGGATCCCCGGATCAAAAAACTCCGCCTGCGCCAGGTAAAAAGCTTCCTGGCCACCCTGCTGCTGAGCCAGGGCGTGCCGATGATGCTCTCCGGCGATGAAATACGCCGCACGCAAAAAGGCAACAACAATGCTTACTGCCAGGACAACGAAATAAGCTGGAACGACTGGAGACTGCTCGAACAAAACCGCTGCCTTTTCGAGTTCACCAAAAGCCTGATCGCTTTCCGCAAGGGCCATCCGGCTTTCCGCAGGAGGAGCTTTCTTACCGGCATTGACCTGGACGGCGACTCTATGGCTGATATAGAATGGTTCGAGCCGGGCGGAGAACCTACGCGCTGGAACTCGAAGCGGCCGGTGCTGGCCTGTTATTTAAGCGGCAGCCGGATCGAAACCGGCAACCATGAGGGAGATTACGACTTTTACCTGATGTTCAACGCCGGCAGAAGGTGCCACCTTTTCAAGCTGCCGGCCCTGCCCGGCCGGAAAATCTGGCGCCGGGTGCTCGATACCTCGATCGAGGGACCGGATTCGATTTTCGCCCCAGGCACCGAACGCCCGCAGCTTGAGGACCAGAGTTCTTATCAGGTGGAGGGGCATACCTGCGTGCTCGTTGCGGCGGGTACCCGCAGGAGCTGATTATCAATGCTCAAAAAAACCGGCCGCGGGCCATGCGGCTTTGTACACCGGCTTTTTATCTCCACCCCCGGACAGGCATCTTGCACCAGTCCACCCGAATTGTTAGATTCTTACACATTCAGTCTGAGAGATTATATCTCACAATTTTCTAACTGACTGATAAATAAAGTGTTCCAGGCTCAGAGGCACAAAGGCACAAAGGGACATAGAGAACTTGAAGATCCAAGAAGAAAGGCGAAAATTGAACGACTGTTTTTGGCTTTTAACCTGATAATTTCATAATAAACAGTTACAATAACTTTGTGCCTTTGCCACTTTGTGCCTGAAAGTTTAAATTTTGCGAATGACTTGTTTTATATAGGATATACCTGAAAATTTCAAATATCTTTGGCTAGAATAATATAGAGAGAGTTCTTAGATCTGCAGTCGAAATACACCGCCGCCGGGAAATAACCATCAACCGGGTAAAGACCAGGGAAAGCAAGAGAAGATCGGGATATTAAAAAGACCTCAGGAGGAGACCATGACTGAGCTGGCAATTGAAATCAGGAGCTCCCGCTTCTATGATTCGCTGAAAGGCCGCCTTGTCGGCTGGTTAAGAAATAAACTGGGATCGAGGTTCAGCTCCTTTGCGGAGCTCGCCCTGCTTTTGCCTGATATCGTGGTGCTTTTGGGCCGCGTGATTCTTGACCGGCGGGTGCCGAGGAAGCTGCGGATAAAGGTGGGGGTCATCCTGACTTATGTCTCCAGCCCCCTGGACCTGATCCCGGAAGCCGTGTTAGGCCCGCTGGGCCTGGCCGAAGACCTGGTGCTCCTTGCCTTCGCCCTGAACAAGGTGCTCTCAGATGTCGATGAGGAGATACTCGAGGAGCACTGGTCCGGAAAGCCCGAGCACCTGGCTACCCTGCGGGAGATAGCCGACATCGTGGACGGCATTTTCTCGGGCCGCGTGGGGAGCCGACTGAGGACATGGTACGAAGAGGAACCGGGAGAGATAGGAAGCTTTGAAGAAACCGCTGTGGAAGTGGTCAGCGAGGAAACAGAAGACGAAGAAGTGAAGGTAGAGCGTCTCCGAGCATCAGGGCTATAAAACCGACCAGAGCCAGCACAGCCAGAACCTTAAAGACAGTCCTGCGCCCTTTAGAGCTTATTGTCACCGGGTTTTTGCAGTACGGGCAGACATCAGTACCCCGCTCGAGCTCCATTGCACACCAGGGACATTCCACTGCTTGTCACTCCAGGCAAATTTTCAAGATCAATAAAGAAAAGTAAACCGCAGGATCATTAAAATAATTCCTGCTGATCCATATCCGCAAGGCTAAGTACATGATTTGATAAATATTGTGACGGATTATAATAATAACGATCCGGATAATTTCATTTGATAGGGGCAGATTTCAAAACCGCCCATTGGATTGCCCGAAATAGTCCGGGCGCTCAAGGCATTCTCCCATACCAAACCTATTCGTTCAGGATTTATCCAGGCATCGCTTATTTTATGGAAATGGATTTCCAGCGGCCGAGAGTGGTTTCTGAAAGGTTTCTCTAAAAAACGAAACCCGCAGGGATAATCCCCGCGGGCTCGCGACAGCCTAAAGACCGTCTCCCTCCAATCTCAGGTTGGATTAATTTAAATATAATAAAATTATTTGAGTTAACAAGGGGAAAAATCTGCCTGCCGGCTAAATATTCAAGCGGCTGGTTTTATCTCTTCTGATTGCAGGTTTAGCTGTAATTTTTACTGACCCGGAAATCAAGCCGGCTTTTATTCAACAAAGCGGATTATCTGAGAAACAGCACGGCCCGGCCTGCCGCCTCAAGGAGGGACGAGGGAATCACTCCCAACTGAAGCACGCCCCAGACCGTGACTGCCAGGGTGAGGCTCAAGGGGAAAGAAAAGGGAAGGGCCGGCAGGCTCTCCTCGCTCTCGCGCATGTACATCTGCACCGTGACCCGCAGGTAATAGTAGACACTCACTGCGCTGTTCAGGACCCCGATCACGGCGAGTCCGACAAAACCCCGCTGCACTGCTGCGCTGAAAATGTAGAACTTGCCCAGGAATCCGCCGGTGGGAGGGAGCCCGGCCAGGGAGAACATGAAAACAGCCATTGCCGCTCCCAGGAGCGGATAACGGAACCCGGTGCCCCGCACCTCTTCGAGTGTCTCCATGGGCCGCCCGAGGTGGCCCAGGTAAATCAGCACGGCAAAAGCGCCGGCATTCATCACTGTGTAGACCACGAGGTAGAAAACAGCCGAAATCAGGGCTGGATCATCGCCGAATGCGCCGGAATTCGGGTCTATGCTCGCCAGGGCCACCAGAATGTAGCCCGCATGGGCGATGCTGGAATAAGCGAGCATCCGTTTCAGGTTGCTCTGAAAAATTGCGGCCAGGTTCCCGAGGATCATGGTAGCCACAGCCAGGGTCCACATCACTGGCAGCCAGTATTCCGACAGGGGCATGAATCCCACAGTCAGCAGCCTGAGAATCACTCCGAAAGCCGCCGCCTTGACCGCCACGGCCATATAGGCCGTGATCGGGGTGGGCGCTCCCTCATAGGCATCCGGCACCCACATGTGGAAAGGGACCGCCGAGATCTTGAACAGGAAGCCCACCAGAACCAGGCCTAAAGCTGTGAGGGTCAAAGCGCCGGGGGAGTTCCCCTGAAGGCCTGCGGCCAGAAGCTCGAATTTCGTGGTGCCGGTCACCCCGTAGAGGAAAGCGATACCGTAAATCAGAAACCCGGAGGCAAAGGCTCCCATGAGGAAATACTTGAGCGCGGCTTCATTGCCGGCCGCCTCTGTGCGCCTTGATCCCACAAGGATATAGACCGAAAGGCTCATTGTTTCAAGCCCGATAAAAACGACCAGTAAGTCAGCGGCCGAGACCATCACGATCATGCCCAGGGTGGCAAAGATCAAGAGCGCGTAGTACTCGCCTGCCAGGTGGCGCAAGCCCCCGGCTTCCCTTACCGAAATCAGCACGCAGAGAATCGCGCCCGCCAGAATGAGCAGGTTGAAAAAAGTGCTGAAAGGGTCAATCCGCAAGAGGCCCCCTAAATCGCTGGAGACACTCTCCCACTGGTAGGCTGTCATGCAGGCGCTTACCGCAAGCCCGAAGAGGCTCAAAACCGCCCCGACCCTTGCCGGACCTTTGCCGGCGCCAGGTCCGCGGTAAAAAACGGCCACCAGCAGAAGGAAAAACCCCGCCGAAGCCAGGGCGGCTTGCGGAATCAGGATATTCCAGTTTATTTCAGGAAAACTAAGCATAACCTCTCATTCCGGATCATAGCTCTCGAACCTGACTTTTCCAGCCAGCAGATTATCGGGTTCCTGACTCCCGACCTCTGTTATCTCGATTTTACGGTGGTACTGTTGGATAAAATAATCCACCGAGGGCTGCATGCGCTCCAGGAACGGCTGCGGGAAAAGGCCCATCCAGAACATCATTACTGCCGGGGGCAGCAAGACAAGCACCTCGCGCAAGCTAAGGTCGCGCAGGCCCTCGTTTTCCGGGTGAGTCAGCGGACCGAACATCACCCGCCTGAACATCCAGAGCATGTAGACCGCGGAAAGGACCACCCCGGTGGCTGCGAAAAAGACAAAACCCGGGTGCTCGCTCCCGTAAAGTCCCAGCAGGACGAGAAACTCACCCACGAAGCCATTCAGCCCGGGCAGCCCGATAGAGCTCAAGGTGGCGACCATGAAGAAAAAGGCGAATATGGGCAGACGGGCGCTCAGGCCGCCGAACTGCTCGATCAGACGGGTGTGGCGGCGCTCGTAAAGAATGCCCACTATCAAAAACAGCGCGCCGGTCGAGATCCCATGGTTCAGCATCTGGTAGATGCCGCCCGTGATTCCGCTGGCAGTAATCGAGTAAAGGCCCAGGATAACAAATCCAAGGTGGCTCACACTGGAGTAAGCGACCAGTTTTTTCAAATCCGGCTGGACCATGGCTACCAGAGCCCCGTAAATAATGCCGATAACCGCCAGAGTCATGACCAGGGGAGCCAAGACCTCACTCGCTGAGGGGAACAGCGGCATGGCGAAGCGGATAAAACCATAGGTGCCCATTTTGAGCAAGACGGCCGCCAGGATCACGCTGCCTGCAGTGGGCGCCTCCACATGGGCATCCGGCAGCCAGGTGTGAAAAGGGAAAATGGGCACTTTGATGGCAAAGGCCAGCGCGAAAGAGAGGAAAAGCCAGAACTGGGCATGGTAAGGAACCACCACCCGGTAGAGGTCGAGAAGGTCGGTAGTGAAGTATCCCAGGCTCTGGGAGCCGAGCCAGAAAAGGTAAATGAAGCCCACCAGCATGAGCAGGCTCCCCGCCACCGTATAGAGAATGAACTTGAGCGCAGCGTATATCCGTTTCTCGTGCCCCCAGACCCCGATCAGAAGGTACATCGGCAGGAGCATCACCTCCCAGAAGATATAAAAGAGCACCATATCAAGGCTCACAAAAGCGCCCAGCATACCGCACTGAAGGATCAGGATCAGGATCATGAAGCTCTTCACGCTCCTGGTAATCGCGCTCCAGGTGCTGAGCACGACAACAGGCCCCAGGAAAGCGGTCAGAAGCACGAGAAAAAGGCTTATCCCGTCGACCCCGAGGTGGTAGGATACGCCCCAGCTCTCGATCCAGGGCCTTCGCACCACGAACTGCATCTCGTGGGCGGACGGAACGAAGCCGGAAAAAAGGCTCAGGCTCGCCACGAAATCGAGCGCGGTAATCCCGAGAGCGAGCCAGCGCAACAGAGCCAGCCTCCGGCCGGGTATGAGCGTTAGAATGAGCGCGCCCGCAAGCGGCAGAAACACTATCCAGCTCAAAATGTCAGATTGACTGATCTCAACAATTTCCACTGGCAGTTCTCTTCAGGTTTAAATTGGAAGCCCGCTACCAGATAAGGGCGGCGAGCACCAGGACGACACCCAAAATAAAAGTGATTGAATAAACCTGCGCATAGCCTGTCTGCAGCCGGGCGGCGACTCTTCCCAGTCCGCGCACCATGCGTCCGGTCAGATTGACCAGCCCGTCAATGGCTCTCACATCGAAAAGCTTCCACAGGATGTAGGTGGAGATAAGCTTTATCGGCTGAACTAGAAAAATGTTATAGATTTCATCAACATAGTACTTATTCAAGAGAAGCTGGTATGAAATGGGCGCCCGATTTGCCAGCTCCGCGGCTTTCCCGGGCTTTTCCACATAAAAGAGCCATGCCGTGAAAACACCGCACAGCGCTGCGGCGACCGAAAGAAGCATGAAAGCATATTCTACTGCATGAGAATAATGCTGTCCTCCGGCGGCCGGGACTGCGCCATTCTCATTGCCGAGCAGGGGAGCAAGCCAGTGGTGGAAACCGTTTCCTCCACCCAGCGCCTCGGGAATACCCACCGCACCGCCGATTATCGAGAGCACGGCAAGGGTCACTAGCGGGACTGTCATCACGCGGGGGGACTCGTGCACATGCTGTGTCACTTTTTGATCCGTGCGGCATGGGCCTGAAAATGTGAGGAACAGGAGCCTGAACATATAGAAAGCCGTAAGCACGGCAGCCGCCAGGGCGACCATCCAGAGCAGCCAGTGGCCCTGGGGGCTGGCAAAGGAGCGCCAGAGTATCTCATCCTTGGAGAAAAACCCGGAAAGCGGCGGGATTCCTGCAATAGCCAGTGTGGCTGCCAGGAAAGTCCAGTAGGTAACAGGGAGCCTCAAGCGCAGGCCGCCCATCTGTCGGATGTCCTGTTCTCCGCTCAGGGCGTGGATCACACTGCCGGCGCCCAGAAACAGCAGGGCCTTGAAAAAGGAGTGGGTCATCAGGTGGAAAATGCCCGCGCTGAAAGCACCCACACCCACAGCCAGGAACATGTAACCGAGCTGGCTGATAGTGGAGTAAGCCAGCACTTTCTTGATATCGTTCTGCACCAGGCCGATTGTCGCGGCATAAACTGCGGTCAGCGCCCCTACCACAGCCACCACAGCCATGGCAGCCGGGGCCATGAGATAGAGCACGTTAAGCCGCACGATCATGTAGACCCCGGCAGTGACCATGGTGGCCGCATGGATCAGCGCACTTACCGGGGTTGGTCCGGCCATGGCGTCAGGAAGCCACACATAAAGCGGGATCTGCGCGCTCTTGCCTGTGGCCCCGAGAAACAGAAGCAGCGCAATAGTGACACTAAGCGCACCGCCCCTTTCCAGCGCCTGGGGAGCCTGCTCTGCAATCCCGTAAAAATTGATCGTGCCTAAATGCCAGAATATCAGAATGATTCCCAGAAGAAAGCCGAAATCACCGATCCTGTTGACTATGAAAGCTTTCTTGCCTGCCTTGGCTTTCTCGAGATCCTCGAACCAGAAACCGATCAACAGGTAGCTGCAAAGGCCCACGCCCTCCCAGCCGACAAACATGAGGACAATATTGTCGGCGCTCACCAGCAGGAGCATGAAAAAGACAAAGAGATTCAAATAGCTGAAATAGCGCCAGTAGCTCTTGTCACCGGCCATGTACCCGATCGAGTAGACATGGATCACAAAACTCACCCCGGCCACTACCAGCACCATCACCGAGCTCAGCCGGTCAAGCACGAATGACACATCGACAGAGAGCCTTCCGACCGCCATCCAGCGGTATAACGTATCTGTCAGAAAGGCTGTCTCGCTTCCCCCCTGGCCGATAAAAGCTTTCAGTTTCAGGAATCCGGCCAGCCCAAGGAGGAAAGAGGCCCCGACCGTACCAGAGGCCAGCACTCCCACCAGCGATCTGGGGATTCTGTTTCCGAGCAGGGCAATGACTGCCGCCCCGAGCAACGGGAAGAGCACTATCCAGCGCAGAAACTCAGACTCCAGCACGATTTGCTCCATCAAGGTTCGTTGACAACAGCTTCCCTACCACTTGAGAATGTTCATCTCATCTATATTGACAGTCTGCCTGCTGCGGAAGACCGCTACGATAATCGCCAGTCCGACCGCGGCCTCGGCTGCGGCCAGGGCCATAACAAAAAGCGCGAAGACCTGGGCGTCCATGCGGCCCAGGTGCCGGGCAAAAGCCACGAAGACCAGATTTGCAGCATTGAGCATCAGCTCAATGGACATGAACATGATCAGGATATTACGCCTGGTGATAAATCCCGCCACACCGAGCACAAAAAGCACCGCGCTGACAACCAGCAGTTCGTGCAGACCGATCACGTCCTCTCCTTTCCGGCCAGAACCAATGCCCCCACGATCGCCACCAGCAGCAAGACAGAGATTATCTCCAGAGGATAGACATACTGCGAGAAAAGAAGCTTGCCGACAGCCTCGGCCTCGCCGAAACCAGGCTCAAGCTTTCCGGGGGAATGGAGCAGAATACCGGCCCCTTTAACCGCCGTGCGCAGTTGATCGAGAAGGATCACAGTTATGACAAGGCCCAGAAACTTGATCCCCAGATTGCGCATCTGGCCGATTATCCCGGTGCGCAAATTAAGGAGCATGATCACAAAGACAAAAAGCATCAGCACAGCTCCGGCATATACGATAACCTGTACGGCAGCCAGGAAAAAAGCATCGAGCAGGACATAAATCACCGCCAGGCTGCACATACAGACCACCAGCCAGACTGCACTTAGAACGGGATTTTTTCTGGTAATGGCGAAAAATGCTGATATTATGCTGAGAGCGGCGAAAAGATAAAAAAGGATCTTGACTGTCACTTCCGTTTCCCTTTTCTTGTGGCAGAAAGATAAGGGCCTGGATAATCCAGCCCTTTTCGGGGGATCAACGGATCATAAATGGTATTCTAAGCTCCGGCAGGCAAAACTGTTTTGAAATTTTAACATCTTCAAACTAAATTGTCAAACATAATGCTTGAAGGCGTTTTTACGGTCTGTTTCCCAAATTTGGCTATTATTAAAGATAAAGAAACCGTTTATATTTAACAGGATTATTCACAAAATTTAGTAGAAAGGACCAGTCTTTCGGTCTTTCAAGCATTTGCTCCAGACCGGACAAGAAGTCAGAAGTCAGTAGACAGGAGTCAGAAGGTTAAAAACTCTGGTGATCATTTCCAAAAATATTCTGACTCCTGACCCCTGTAGACAGGCAAGCTGCAAATCTGTCCCTGAAACAGCTCAGGTCCGCTCGCTGAAACACGAGGACCAGGGCACACGGAGGGTGTCGATGTTGAAAATCTCGCTGGTGCTGATCACATTGAACGCCGGGCGCTACCTGCGCCGGATACTGTCCTCGGTTTCTTTTGCCAGTGAGATAATCGTGGTCGACAGCGGAAGTACGGACAGTACACTCCAGATCTGCCGGGAATCCGGCGCCAGGATTTTTAAAAAAGCCTGGACCAGCTACGCCCGGCAGAAAAACTACGCTATCGAGCAGGCGGAGAGTCCCTGGATCCTGAGCCTGGACGCCGATGAAGTGCTGTCGCCCGAGCTGGCCGGGGAGATTTCAAAACTCCAGGAGAGTGCCCCTTATGCAGGTTACAAGATCCCCAGGCTCAACCATTATTTCGGTCGCGCCCTGCGCCACGGAGGCCAGTACCCGGACTTTCAGCTGCGCCTTTTCCGCAAAGACCGGGGCCGCTTCAATGACCGGCCGATCCACGAGTCAGTGATTGTTTCCGGAGCTATCGGACAGTTGCGAGGTGAAATGCTGCATTACAGCTATGGGACAATCGATGAATATTTCAGCAAATTCAACCGCTATACGGAGCTTGAGGCCCAAAGGCTTGCCGGACAGGAAGGGAGACCCGGGGCTGTCTCGATTGCCGCGGCTCTCCTGGTGAAGCCGTGGCTCAAATTCATCCGCCGGTATTTTTTCAAGCTCGGGTTCCTGGACGGCGTGCCCGGCCTTCTGGCCGCCCTTTTCAACTCTTTCACCATGATCGCAAGCTATGCCAGGTACTGGGAGAAAACCCGCCAGGATTCTTCTGGTCCGCAATGACCGGATCGGGGATCTGGTCCTTACCACTCCGGCGGTCGAGGTTCTGGGCAACAAGCTGCCGGGATCAAAGATCGATCTTCTCTGTTCGGCTTATGCAGAACCCGTGGTCCGGAGGAACCCCTATCTGAGCGAGGTGCTTACAGACCGGGGCGCGCACGATGGCTCAGACCTCAAGGAGCTCACCAGCCTGGTCAGAGAACACGGCTATGATTGTGCCGTGGTGCTGGTGCATTCATTGAAAAACGCCCGTCTGGTCAAGAGAGCGGGAATCCTTCTGCGTATCGGGCCGTTTGTCAGGTGGTATGCGCCCTTTTATTTCAACCGGGCGGTGCGCCAGAAACGCAGCCGGGGCGAAAAGAGCGAGGCCGTTTATAACATTGATCTTCTCCGGCCTCTGGGGATTAAGTCCGGGGAATTGCCGCCTGCCAAGGTGTTACCTGATCCCAAGGCGGTTGCCTGGGCTGAAAGTTTTTGTGACAGGGAGCTCGGCGAGTGGCACAGGCGGCCGCTCGTGGTTGTCCATCCAGGTATGGGGGGAAGCGCGCTTAACTGGCCTGAGGACTGCTGGAAAGAGCTGGTGTGGCTCCTTGAGCGTGAGACAGAATACATGGTGCTGGTGACCGGCAGTGACAATGAACGCGGGCTGCTTGCCCGCGTGACCGGAGAAGTGAGATCAGGCGGAAGGGTGCGGATCAAGACCGGCATGTCTCTCGAACATCTTATCGGCCTTTTGAGTCTGGCCCGGGTTGTGGCTGCCCCGAGCACCGGACCCCTTCATCTTGCCGCAGCCATGAGCGTGCCTACCGTGGGGATTTACTCACCTGTGCGCGCCCATCACCCTGTGCGCTGGGGGCCGGTGGGGCGGGGCAGAATAAAAATTTTCCTGCCCCCGGTTGACTGCCCCGGCACTTTGCGCTGTCTAGAGAACCGCTGCCCTCTTTTCCCCTGCATGGGACTGTTCAGGCCGGAAGAAGCTCTCGAATACATCCGTTCGATAATCACCGGTTAGAATTGAGGATGACCACCTATTTCTTTTTCATGATCTTCCATCGATTAAAACGCCCGGCGGGCTGGTAGAACTCCACAATATTGCTGTAGCGCACATCCTCTACAGTCACCACAGCCTTGGGGTCAACACTGGAGATAATACTTACCAGACCGGGCACTTTCCTGCGCGAGGAGATAACCAGCCCAAAGCCCACGGGGCCCTCGTGGCCTGAGGCGACAACCTCTGTCACCCCGAATCCCTTGGCCCGTAAAGTCCTGATAATTCTATCGCCCTCATCCGGAGAGATAAAGCGCACCACCTGCTGGCCCACAGCCATCTTGTTCTCGATCAACATTCCAACCACATTGCCCGTGGCAAACCCCAGGCCGTAAAAGATAACATTGAGCCAATTGTCGATATGGCTGATAATTGCCGTAATCGCGGTAAGCCAGATTGTCACCTCGAAAAAACCCATCACCGCCGCCCTGAGGCGCTTGCCGCGAATCACCATGATCATGCGCACTGTGCCGATAGAAACATCGATTATGCGCGCACACATAATGGCAAGCGGCAGCAGAAGCGGCACGCTGTCCAGTTTATTCAGCAGCGTTTCCAATGTCACCTCCCTGAGTCTCCGTTTCAGGTCTGGATTTGCGGGTGCGTAAAAAGCCCACGCCAAAAAGCAGAAAAGTCACTACCCAGAAAAATACCGGATCCAGTGTATAGTGCCAGGTCCCACCGATACTTTCCTGCCAGTGCGTGGTCGCCTCGAGTCCGAGCTTTATCGATATCCAGCCGATTACCAGGTAAGCCGAATGCTCGAGCAGCGGGAAGCGGTCGAGCAGCTTGATAAAACCACCGGCAGCGAAACGCATGAATATCAAGCCCAGGATTCCTCCAGTGTAAATCAGCCAGATTTTATTTGTCAGCGCCACGGCAGCGAGAATCGAGTCAATAGCGAAAGCCAGGTCAGTCAATTCCACAACCATTACCGTGCGCCAGAACCCGGGCACCGGGCGTACTTTGTGCGCAGAGCTACTTTTGGATGCAAAATGCTTGACCGCCAGATAGGCAAGGTATAAAGCCCCGGCAAGCTGAAGGTACCAGTAGCGGATCAGAGTCGCCGCGCTCAAAATCATCAAGAAACGAAAGACAAAGGCCCCGCCGATCCCGTAAAGCAGGGCTTTCTGATGCTGCTCGACCGGCAGGGCGCGCACCAGGACAGCAAGCACTAAAGCGTTATCCGCTGAAAGAAGACCCTCGAGCACAGCTATGGTCATGATTACCAGAATTGTGTGGTACA
>Ga0307379_10006998_pt1 | contig 15398 bp, 12 predicted proteins | sample UN2MG_FD_202237 | JGI IMG/M metagenome (GOLD analysis project Ga0307379, IMG submission 202237) | Soil microbial communities from Risofladan, Vaasa, Finland - UN-2 | ecosystem: Environmental > Terrestrial > Soil > Coastal area > Acid sulfate soil | place: Finland: Risofladan, Vaasa | collected... | reverse complement strand
AATCTCAGTCTAATGACTGATATCGGATTTTCATTAAACAAGGTCGGCGGGAAAGCCGAAGAGATGCGATCCGAAGGTCAGACTGTCATGTTTCTCGCCGTCGATGGAAAGATTGCGGGTTTATTAGGTGTGGCTGATCCGATAAAAGAGACGACCCCCGAAGCAATCAAACAGCTTCACGGAGAACATGTGAGAATCGTCATGCTGACGGGAGACAACCGGACGACGGCTGAAGCGGTTGCAAAAAAGCTTCAGATCGATAAGGTAGTTGCTGAAGTATTACCAGATCAGAAAGCGGAACAGGTGAAGCACTTTCAGCAGGAAGGGCATTTTGTCGCGATGGCTGGAGATGGCATTAATGACGCACCGGCATTGGCTCAGGCACACGTTGGCATTGCAATGGGGACCGGGACTGATGTCGCCATGGAGAGCGCAGGAGTGACTCTGGTCAAAGGAGACCTGAGAGGCATTGTGCGTGCAAGAATCTTGAGTAAGCTGACCATGAGGAACATCAAACAAAACCTCTTCTGGGCTTTTGTCTATAATGCTGTCGGGATACCCATTGCAGCTGGAGTCCTTTATCCTTTTTTCGGTATTCTTTTGAGCCCGATGATTGCCGCTGCTGCGATGAGTTTCAGCTCTATTTCCGTTATCGGTAATGCATTGAGGTTAAGGCGAGTGAGGTTGTAAAGGCCGGAATATTACTTATGCTCAAATAAGGTCTTTACTTCGTTCATCAGTTCATTGATATCCTTAAACTGCCGGTAAACAGAAGCAAAGCGTACATACGCGACCTTATCGAGTTCCCTGAGAGAGGACATCACCTCTTCACCAATCCACGTGCTCTGGATTTCCTTGATGCCGAGCCCAATAAGCTTCTTTTCGATGGAGTCTGTAATGCCCTCAAGCGTCTCCATAGCAATCGGCCTTTTTTCACATGCCTTTTTCAGGCCTGTAAGGACCTTTTCTCTCTCAAAAGGTTCTCTCCTGCTATCTTTCTTGACGACCATCGGGATGATGTCTTCAACGCGCTCATACGAAGTAAAACGCTTTGCACACTTGAGGCATTCGCGCCTGCGGCGTATTGCGTTCCCCTCCCTGCTCGTCCGGGAGTCAATGACCTTATCTTCCAAATTGCCGCAGAAGGGACACTTCATCAGTATATCGGAAATCTGTCACAGAGCGACTGAACTCTTCGCGAAAGGGAGTTCAGTCGCTCTGCGTCCTCACTCTTTTCTATGACTAAAGCTATGATATCGGCGATCTCAACCATTTCTGTCTCTGTCATCTTCCTTGTTGTCACACAGGGTGTCCCGAGTCTTATGCCGCTGGTTATCGTGGGCGGCCTTTCATCGTAGGGGATAACGTTCTTGTTGACTGTTATCCCGGCTTTCCCCAGTGCTTCTTCAGCATCCCTCCCGGTAATACCTTTGTTGGTCAGATCAATAAGCATCATATGGTTGTCTGTACCGCCGGAAATAATCTGAAAGCCTTTTTTGAGGAGTTCTTCTGCAAGGCTTTTCGCATTCCTTATAACCGAGGACTGATAGTCTCTGAATGCAGGGCTTAAGGCTTCCTTGAGCGCTACTGCCTTTGCTGCTATGACATGGACTAACGGCCCCCCCTGAATTCCGGGAAATATCATTTTATCGATAACCCTTGCATATTCAGCTTTACACATAATCAAGCCGCCTCTCGGCCCTCTCAGTGTCTTATGCGTTGTCGAAGTCACAAAGTCAGCGTGGGGGATCGGCGACGGATGAAGACCCGCAGCAATGAGGCCTGCAATATGGGCAATATCTGCCATGAGATATGCTCCGACTTCTTTCGCAATATCAGAGAATATCTTGAAATCTAGGCTCCTCGAATAAGCGCTTGCACCGACAAGGATCATCTTCGGTTTATGCGCTAAGGCGAGCTGTCTGACCTCTTCATGATCTATATACCCAGTGGTTTTGTTAACTCCGTAAGCCACAGGCTTATAGAATGTTCCCGAGAAATTGACCGAAGCGCCATGCGACAGGTGTCCTCCATGGCTCAGGCTCATACTCAATATGGAATCACCGGGCTTGAGGACAGCAAAAAAGACTGCCATGTTGGCCTGCGATCCTGAATGAGGCTGGACATTGACATGTTCTGCCCCGAAGAGCTGCTTGGCCCGCTCTATTGCGAGAGTTTCAACAACGTCAGCATATTGACAGCCGGCGTAGTATCTTTTCCCGGGGTATCCTTCGGCATACTTATTGGTGAAGACAGAGCCCTGCACTTCGAGCACCGAGGGGCTTGCATAGTTCTCTGAGGCAATGAGTACAATGTTTCTTCTTTCCCGTTCTATTTCCTTCTGTATCGCTTCGTATACTTCAGGATCAACCACTTTAAGATTTGCAAATACCATGTTTTTGCAGACGCTCTTCAATATGTGATATTTTGTCGAGTCTTCTTCTATGTCTTGCCCCTTCGAAAGGAGTGCTCACCCATGTTTTGACAATCTCTTTTGCCAGGTCCTTCCCGACAATTCTGCCACCAAGGACGAGGATGTTTGCATCGTTGTGGAGCCTGCTCATTTTTGCTGTGAAGAGCTCGTTGCACAGGGAGGCCCTAACCCCGGGGAACTTATTTGCTACAATAGACATCCCTATACCCGTCCCGCAGATAAGTATCCCTTTCTCTATTTTCCCCGCAGAAACGGCTTCGGAGACCTTCTCGCCAAAATCCGGATAATCCACTGATTGTGGACCGTCCGTACCATAATCAATACACTCAAGATGAAGCTCCTGCAAGAGGGATAGTATCTCTTTTTTTAGTTCGATACCTGCGTGGTCACAGCCGATTGCGATTGTCATTTTGGTATTCTATTTTTGAAGTTCATTAATATTATCCGACAGGTTCCCGGGAAGTCAAGAACAGTGCTGTTACCGGGTTTTATCTGTTTCTATCCTCGGGAAGAGCGCGGGGCCTTTACATATCTTTGTGCCGGGTCTGAGCCCACCCCATCGTGTTTCGGTTTCGAGACTGGCTGTTGAAATATCGTGCGTGAGGTTGAGCTGTTTCCACATCTTCTCTGCGGTGGAGGGCATGAAAGGGAAGAGATAGACTGCTATGATTCTCAGGGCCTCAGCAAGGGGATACAATACCTTTGAGAGTTTGTGAATATTGTTTGTCTTCCAGAGATTCCATGGCGCTTCGTCTTCAATGAATTTGTTGGCATCATTGATGGTATCCCAGATTTTATCAATGGCATGCCCAAAGGAGAGTTTTTCGAGCGAGAGATCAAACGCCGCGGATATGCTTTCCACCTGATTCTTCAATCGGAGTGCTCCTGATAGCGCAGTTTCTGCTTCACCAGTATGCAGAGAGGGTTCGGGAACTACGCCCCCAAAATATTTTTCGATCATGGACAGTGTTCTGCTCAGGAGGTTCCCGAGGTCGTTTGCAAGGTCTGTATTGAATCGCTTAATGAGCGCATTTTCTGAGAAATCTCCATCAAGGCCAAAGGGTACTTCCCTGAAAAGGAAATATCTGAAGGGATCAGCGCCGAATTTGTCCACAACTTCACGGGGATCAACAACATTACCGAATGACTTTGACATCTTCCTGCCTTCAACAGTCCACCAGCCATGTGCAAAGATGTTTTTCGGCAGGGGCATCCCGAGTGCCATGAGCATTGCGGACCAGTAAATCGCATGTGTGGTGAGGATATCCTTCCCGATCAAATGATGATCCGGAGGCCACCAGTAATCAGAACTGAGAACTGAGAACTGAGAACTGGGAACCGGGGATTGAACATTGTGATTCCTTCCCTGCTCAGGGGCAAGGTATTGTGTTGCAGAATAATAGTTTAACAATGCATCAAACCAGACGTATGTTACAAAATTATGATCAAAAGGCAATGGAATACCCCAGGAAAGTCTCTGTTTAGGTCTCGAAATGCAGAGATCTCCAAGCTGATTATTTTTCAGGAATCCGAGCACCTCATTGCGTCGTGTCTCGGGCAGAATATAAGAGGGATTTCCTTCAATATGCCTGATAATACGCTCCTGATATCCGGACATCAGGAAGAAATAATTCTCTTCGGAAATTTGCTCGACAGGCCTCTTGCAGTCAGGACATCTGCCGTCCTCAACTTCTTTTTCTGTCCAGAAACGTTCATCAGGCACGCAGTACCACCCAGAATAAAGCCTCTTTTCTATCTCGCCTTTTTCGAAGAGATTCTGAAGCATTGCCTGGACCATTTTTATATGAGCCGGGTCTGTCGTCCGGATGAAGGCATCGTTCTGAATGTGGAGTTTGTCCCATGTCCTCTTGTAATTCTCTACCATCGAGTCTGCATGGGCTTTTGGTGTCATGCCTTTTTCCTGTGCTGCCTTTTCAACTTTCTGGCCGTGTTCATCAGTGCCTGTCAGGAAGAAAACTTCGTTGCCCTTCAGCCTGTTGTATCGTGCGAGGATATCAGCAGCCACAGTCGTGTAGGCATGCCCGATATGAGGCACATCATTGACATAATATATCGGAGTGGTGATATAGAATTTGCCTTTCATTTATTCTGAGGTCTCTTTTTTCGTTTCCTTGGATATCACTTCCTCCGTTTGTCTCTTCTCCCCGGTTTCTCAGGTTGCTGAGAAAGCTCAGCGGGTGGCTGAGATGAACTGCCTGTTTGGGGTACAAGCTGAGGTGCCGGTTCACCGGCTTCGATCAGGGAGTCACTTGATGCAACGACTATCTCCCCTGCCTCTTCATCTTCTGTGACCGCCAGTGTTTCACTTTCAGAAAGAGCAGGTTCTTCCTGAAGAGTTTCTGAGTACTCATAGCCCAAACAGCACATGAGCCTTCCGCAGGATCCGGATAACTTGCTGGTGTTCAGTACAAGCTCCTGTTTTTTAGCCATCTTGATTGAGATTGGTTCGAATGAGGTCAGGAATTTTGTACAACAGAGTTCACGGCCGCAGATGCCTAAACTACCGACTATCCGTGCACTATCCCTGACGCCGATCTGCCTCATCTCAATCCTGGTTTTGAACCGCGATGCAAGGTCTTTTACGAGTTCCCTGAAATCAATCCTTTTTTCCGCTGTGAAATAGAAGATAATCCGTTTCTTGTCGAGGGTTGCCTCTGTGTAGATAAGCTTCATGGGAAGACCCCGCGCCATGATTCTCTCGAGACAGTAATCTCTCGACTCTGCTTCCAGTTTTTTATTCTCCTCTTTCTGCAGAAGGTCATCGTCTGTTACCTTCCGAATGATTTTCTTAAACTTTTTGTCAGGATCGTCTACCGTATGGCGCTCGATAACGATATTTCCCAGGTTGATACCAAGTTCGGACTCAACGACCACAAGGTCTCCCCTGCTGACTTCCCGGCCGTCGACCTCGAAATCGTATATTTTCCCGCAAGGTTTGAAACGAACTCCCACTACATCAGGCATATGGTCTATCCATGGCTTTCCTCAACAGGGAACCGGTATAGTTCCACGTGAGTGATTTGTTGAGATTGAAATAAAGATGCCTTTTCAGGGCATTCAACCGCTGAAACTGCTCTATTATACCCTTTATATCCATGGCATTGCTCACCTTGTCTATATATTCCCTAAGGTCAGAGTTGATGAGCTGAGTTTCGTCCCGTGTTATTTTCATGACAGCCATATCCCTGAGAAGTATGAGAAGATGGTCAAACCATTTCTCCATATCTTCTCTTGAGGCCCAGCTGTCCTTGCCCATATCCAACATCTCTTTCAGCAGTGCGAGAAACCGCGCCCTTTGCTCAATAAGGTCTTCTGAGAGTGCATTGCCCGGTTTCCCCATGGAAAGCCGAACCATGGTCGAGAGATGCAAGTCGAGAACCGCGAGTCGTGAGGCTTCTCCTGATTTGTGACCTTTGCCCCTTGACACTTGACTGAAGCCCCGTCGTATGACTTCTTCACATGCGTTTTGTGGAAGCGGCATGAAATTGATCCGTGAACAGCGTGACCTTATTGTATCGGGCAGACGGTCTGGATTTGATGATATGAGGACTATCAGACTATGAGCCGGAGGTTCTTCAAGGGTCTTAAGAAAGGCATTTGCTGCATATTGATTCAAGGTATCTGCATCATCAACGATAACAATTTTATACCTGCCCTCAAAGGCCTTGAACGAGAGGATGTCATCGATTGCCCGTATCTCTTCTATTCTGATCTGGCCGTTTTCAGGCGAAATTAATGTAAAGTCCGGGTGAATGTTTGAATCGATTTTCTTGCAGGAATAACATGCATCACAACAATCGTAAGTCGTGAGCCGAGAGTCGTGAGCCTGGGATGTAAGGCAATTGAGCGCCTTAGCAAGATTGATTGCAGTCAACTTTTTGCCTATGCCTGATTCTCCTGCAAACAAATACGACGATGGTATCCTGGCCCGTTCGATCGTTTTCAGAAGAATACGTATCGCCCGGTCTTGCCCGATAATATCTCGTAAAGCCATTATGAACCTAATACCCCGCTGATTATATGGATGATGCTCCTGTGAATCTCATCTATACCGGCTGTCACAGAGATCAATTTTATCCTCGCAGGATCATGTTCAGCAAGCATCTGATATCCGTTCCTCACCCGCTCATGGAATGGGACATCCTCAAGTTCCAGTCTGTCTGTTTTATTGATGCCTCTGTTCCTCTTTAACCCTGTCTGCACGTCAAGGTCAAGAAGCAGGGTGATATCAGGTCTCAGTCTGCCGGTCGCAATCAGGTCAATTGAATCGATCAGCTGTAAATCAAGCCCTCTCCCGTACCCCTGATAGGCAAGAGTCGAATCGGTAAACCTGTCTGTTATGACAATGGCTCCTCTGTCCAGTGCAGGCATAATAACTTCCTGTATGTGCTGCGCCCGGGATGCGTTATAAAGCAACAGTTCGGTGAGAGGAGACATCTCCTTATGTTCAACGGAAAGCAGAACCTCCCGAATCTTTACACTGATTTGGGTGCCGCCTGGTTCTTCGGTGAGAATGACGTCGGCCCCTTTTTCCCTCAGATAGTTATACAAGAGTTTTGCCTGTGTTGATTTCCCCGTCCCTTCTATCCCTTCAAATGAGATGAATGTACCTTTCATGCGGAACGGCCTTTCAGCGAATTCCCCAGTTCGGATACTATCCGAAAAATCTTTTCTGTTTCCCCAAGGTTCCTCGACCCTGTCCCACAGGACGGCGTTAATAAAATCTGAGATAGAAGAAGGTCAGCAGGCATGGACTTTGATAACAGTTCAAGGCCCCTCTCAAATCGTTGCTTTACCGATTCCAAATTTTCATCCTGTATGGCTTCTGTTGTCGGCACAATGCCCCAGGCAAGGTACCCGCCGTTTTTTAAAAATTCCGTAAATTCTGCGGGATAGAGCGAGATGGTTTCGACATAGTCATATGCATCAAAGCTTATGATACTGACGTTGCTGCTGATGACAAGCGGCCAGTCAGCCTTGCTGCAGCAATGAATTCCGGCAATGCCTGCAGCATCCTTAATAACATCCGATGTCTCCCGGAGCAGTCGCAGCGCTTCCTCCGGGGCAACCCCGATAAAGCTTGATGTGCCGAGTGCCGAGAGAACGGGTTCATCAATGAAGATGATTACCCTGTCGGCATAGTGCTTCAAAGTCTCGATCTGCCACCTGATTTTTGCCTTCAGGAGCATGAGGGCAATCTCTCGCAATTCTTCATCAAAATAGATCAGTCTTCCAAGAGAGTCCTTGAGTCCAAGGGTGAATGTCAGCGGTCCGGTAACATGTCCTTTGAGGAGTTGAAAATGCCTGTCCTTTACTGTATGCATGAAAGCATGAAGCCCCCTTGCATGAGTTTCAGAGATGGTCAGCTTCATATCTTCCGAATAGGTTTCATAAAATCTTGTAAGGTCATCACCATCCCTTTCTATCCATATTGTCTCTCTCTTTTCGTCGACCTTGAGAAATGGCATGCCTTCGGAAAACTGGGGTATCATGAATTCACGGAACGATAAGCTGGGCAGTTGCGGCCAGAAGGGTATATCAAAGGTATCAAGCACAAGTCTGCATGCTTCATACGGGTCTGTATGGGGAAGACTGCCGATGCCGGTTGTTACAAAGGGTATAAACATTTTTAGCCTTCTTTTCCTATGAACTTGTCGGGGTCCCGTAAAGGGGCACAAAATTACCCGGCGTCGTTCGCGCGAAAGCGGGAATCCGGAAAGACCGGTTTCCTGCTTCTGCAGGTATGATGGTTTAACGTCGGTTTAAGAATATCAGATCGACGATATGAAAACAAACAGGGCGAAGTATGTGAATACTCTGCCCTGTTTGTTTGTGCCTATATATATAAAGTAAATTCTCTATTTGCTCTTTCTTCTCTGGAACTTCATCTTTTTTCTGAGCTTGTCGTGTTTGTGCTTGCTCATTTTCATTTTGCGCCATTTTTTTACGTTTCCCACTCATCCACCTCCCTCTCAAAAAACAGTAGTAAGCAAACAGAAGCCGGTATACAGGATACGGTAAAAATTTTTTCTATCTCCTATCTACTGCCTACTGATTGCTGTTTGCTATATTCTCTGGCCTGATCCATAAAAGCTTCAAGCTGTATCTCTATGGTAGGGGATTCGGACCCGTCATATGGTATGCTGATGCATGGGGTGCCATAGTCCCTCGTGATCCCTCGCAACAATGCTGTAACAATAGTCCCCGGCATGCACCCAAACGGCATTGCATTGACAATCCCCGATGTTCCTCTTTCAATAAGATCGATGCATTTCCCCACGCTTAAAATAGTCTCACCTTCAAATGAGCTATGCACATACGGTGAAGCCTTCTCAAGTATTTCCTTTGTTTCCGGTTCATGCAGGGTTTTCAGAAAGCCTCTGAAATACCGCCCGTATTTGTGCTCAATTCTCTTCTGAAAGAACTTTTTTATGAGAAAATTAATAATAGCAGACTTGTCTTTTTTTAACAATGCTTTCCTCAGTCCAACCAGATTGACATAATAGACCCATTCTTCAACCGGTGCAAGCCATACCTCGCCGCCCAATGCCTCGATCTTTCTCACAAGATTCTCATTGGAGAATCTGTGGGACCTCACAAAAATTTCGCCGATAATCCCTATGCAAGGTTTCTTATCCTCATACCTCGCAAGATGCTCGAATTCCTTCCTCATGTCACAGAGGACAGCTTCAATACTGTTCCCGTTGGTTTTTCTGAGGGCTTGATAGAGTTTCTGAACATATGCATCATATAGTTGATCCGCAGACCCCATTGAACGCTCATACGGCCTTGTCTCGTGAAGGGATTTCGTGAGAAGTTCATATGCAATAATACCCTTCCATGATTGCAAGGTAAAATCCTTACCGATAATCCCAAGGTCCGCATAAAATGATGTATCCTGGGTTGGGGCAAAAATTGGTACATCCATGAGTCCTAAATTTTCCAGAACACTTTTATGGAAAATATTGTACTGGCCGAATCTGCACGGTCCTGTGCCGGAAGGCATGAAAAAAGCGCTTTTTTCAGGAACGAAATCAGGCTGCATAACCTTTTTAACCATATCCCCGGTAGTAACCAGACAGGGATAGCATTCTTTCCCTGATACAAATTTCTTGCCGAGATCGATGGCTGTTTTATCAGATTCAGGGAGAACCTCTGCATTGATACCGCAATGCTCAAAAGCAGCTGCAATACCATATGCATGGACTGACATACGCGGCAGGTAGATCGTTCGTGGTGCATGATTCGTAATAGGTGATTCGTGACGTGGCGTTATCCTCTCCTCCCTTGTCTCAGCATGCACTGTATGACCGGCAATTCGATTCTGAATACTGTCCATAAAGGCCTCACACCTCGTTATGGCTCCGGCATCGGCACTGTGCTCATCAATTTCGATATGGAGAAAAGGTTTATTTTGCAGCGCTTGTTTAAAGTATTTAAGAATGAATGAATCAGGCCCGCATAAGAAATTCCCGATGAAGATAGGATAGAGATTTTGCGTGTCTCTGACGAGCCGTGCAGATTGCAGAATCCTTTGCCCGGACTTCCAGTACATATTGGGCCATTCATGGAGTATCGAATATTCTTCAAAAGGCAGAAAATCAAAGGGTATTGATACGATGCCGAGATCAGCCAATTTCCTGGGAATTGCAAGATTTACCCCGCTGTCAAATGCATTATAGGCTCTTCCGATTATTACTACGGCAGTCTCTTTATGGTTTGAGAGAATTTCTGAACCTTTATCCTTGATTGCTCTCATAAAAGTATTCTGTGCTTCCCCTGCTATATCAAGCGCTCTTGCTATCCGGGATTTATGTATGCTGAATGGTCTTAATGCCTGTTTCAGTTCATGCAGAAGGAATTTCCTCCCACGTCTTAGATTGATTACAGGGGTGACGAGTTTGATACCCTTGAACGCTATGCGTGCTACATATGGTATGGTCTGTGTGTGAGGGCATGCCATGCCCCTCTCATAAACATCCTCAGGCGTGTTCAGATTTATAAAACTCGGAAGGAAAAGGACATCAACGTTATGATTCAGCAAGTACTGAATATGTCCAAGGGCAACTTTAACAGGAAAACAGGCCTCAGCAAGAACCCGTTCAAGGCCAAGATTGATGATCTGTCTGTCTGTTTTCGGAGAGACCTCGACATCAAATCCCAGTTCCCACAACAACGTTGTCCAGAAAGGGAGGGAGTCCTGGAAGGAAAAGATATACGGGATACCGATTTTTGGTCTTGAATTTTTATTTTTAGAATTTTCTTTTCGACCTTCATATTCCTTCCACAACATTTCTTCCCTGAATGCAAAGAGGTCCGGGAGGGTTGAATTCTTTTTCTTCCGTATATCATATTTTTCACACCTTCCACCATAAAAGAGAAACCCCTCCTCTCCGATGATCTTTACCCTGTTTATTTCACATACATTCGGACATCCTTTACACTCAAAGGATGATATTTCATAAGGACGCTTCGACAGCTCAAACCCCTTGAATGTCGTAAAGGTGTTTGTTGATTCTCGAGTCATACCTCCCGGGTGTTGACTATCGGCTGATTTTTCTTTCATATGGTGCATGGCGATCAATGCCATACCGATTGCTCCGGTGACATCATGATGGGGGGGGATGGTTATTTTTTTCTTCAGGTATTTCTCGAATGCCGAGACAACCGATTTATTGAAAGCAACTCCCCCCTGAAAGAAAATATTTTCACCAATATGTTTGCCGGCAACCACCCTGTTTATGTAATTCTGGACAATCGAATATGCAAGACCAGCGAGCAAGTCTTTCCTGTCAGCGCCTTTCTGCAGGTTTGCCATGAGGGAGTTCTCCATGAACACCGTGCATCGTTCGCCCAGTCTGCAGGGATTTTTTGCAGAGAGCGCAAGCTGTTCGAATTCTCCTTTTATGGATATATCCAGTTTCTCCGACTGTTCCTCCAGGAACGAGCCTGTTCCTGCTGCGCATGCCTTGTTCATTTCAAAGTCAACGATTACACCATGCTTTAAAGAGATATATTTCGAATCCTGTCCCCCGATTTCGAATATCGTATCCACGCTCTTATCGATAAAAGCAGCTGCAGTGGCCTGGGCTGTAATCTCATTTTTCACGATATCTGCCCCAACATAATCAGCAATCATATACCTTCCTGAGCCTGTGGTGCCGACACCCATGATCTCGACATGATCCCCCGTTTCTTCCCCTATTTCTGAAAGTCCCTGACGTACAGCCTCGATCGGCCTCCCTGCCGTCATGAGATACCTTTTTGATAAAAGTCTTCCGTCTTCATCAATTACAGCAAGATTGGTGCTGATCGAGCCAATGTCTATGCCGAGGTAGGCCTTTGTTGTGCCAAAGGATGAAGGATGAAGGCCGAAGGATGAAGAGGTATTTGTTCCCGTTTCATCACTCATCATTCCTCCTTCATCCGTTAAAGGGGGGTATCCCTCTTCAAGAGGGCGGTATGATTTTAAAAACTCCTCGAGCAGTGATATGTCAAAATGCTGTATGGCCCCCTCCTGCAGATTTTTTAATGCAGCACCAATGGCTCCCATGAGGGCGTGATCTTCGGGGACAAGCAATTCATCGATTCCAAAAATCTCCCTGAAGGCTCTCACCATCCCGTGATTTGCTGCAACACCACCCTGGAAGGATACAGGCTGAACAACCCTTCTCCCGTGTGATATTGATCCCCTGAAGTTCCTTGCAACAGCAAAGCACAGACCTGCAACGATATCGTCAACGGGAGTTGCAATCTGCTGGAGATGAATCATGTCAGATTTCGCAAATACACTGCATCGCCCTGCAATTCTGGGGGGCTTTTTTGATTTCAGAGCGAGTTCACTGAATTCTTCTATGGTGAGTCTTAACCTTTCTGCCTGCTGATCGAGAAAAGATCCTGTACCGGCAGCACAGACTGAATTCATCGAAAAGTCCTTTATTGCGTGTCCATTCTCCCCCAGAACAATGAGCTTTGAATCCTCGCCTCCCATCTCAATGATCGTTTTTATATGAGGGAATACCGTATGGGTGGAAAATGCCTGAGCCACAATTTCATTGACCGGCTTTATTTTGAGGATGGAAGCGATGAGTCTCCCTGCTGAGCCGGTAATAGAGAGTGAAAGGTGTTGGGGTAAATGTGCAATCGTCGGGGGGATTTCTCTGATGCACTTCAGTGCAATGGATATGGGGTGGCCTTTATGTCTCTCATAGCGGCTGCAAAGCTTGCTCCCCTGTTCATCAAGAACAACAAGCTTTACGCTCACAGAACCTGCATCAAGCCCGACGAAGTTCATCCCTGCTCCAATTGTATAAAATTATACCATAGACATATCAAGACCGAATCGGCTTCCCTGCATATTCAGAAAATCCACGGAAAAAATCTGCAGGGGACTTTCCTTTTGTAAAGGGCTATTCATATCAAGACCATGGGAGTTGAATGTTCGTCTCAAGGAGCGCGGATTATTATGCGGAGTTAACATGCAATAGCGGAAATTTCATTTCTTCCCGCTGCGTGTAGAAGGCCCGTGCACAGAGCCGTGCAAGATTTCTCACCCGGGCAATATATGCTGTTCTTTCCGTTACAGAGATGGCGCCTCGTGCATCAAGCAGGTTAAATGTGTGGGAGCATTTCAGGCAGAACTCATAGGAAGGAAGCACAAGGCCAAGCTTATTCAGTCTGATTGATTCTTTTTCAAAGGCTTCGAATTGTCTCATCAGCAAGTCGGTGTCAGCATAATCGAAATTAAATTTCGAAAACTCCACTTCGTCCATGTGATGGATTTCACCATAGGTTATTCCTTTGCACCAGTGCAGGTTGAAGACATTATCTACTTCCTGTAAGTACATGGCTATTCTCTCAAGACCGTAGGTTAATTCAAGAGAAACAGGTTTCAAATCAATCCCCCCGACCTGCTGGAAATAAGTAAACTGGGTGATCTCCATGCCATCAAGCCAGACTTCCCAACCAAGACCCCAGGCGCCCAGAGTGGGTGATTCCCAGTCGTCCTCGGCAAACCTGATATCATGTTTCAGTGGATCTATCCCCAGGAAGGAAAGGCTTTCGAGATAGACCTCCTGACTGTCCTTGGGAGATGGTTTGAGAATAACCTGATACTGATAGTAGTGCTGAAGCCTGTTCGGATTTTCCCCGTATCGTCCGTCAGTGGGCCTTCGTGACGGTTCAACATATGCCACTTTCCACGGTTCCGGACCCAGCACCCTGAAGAATGTGGCAGGGTGGAATGTCCCGGCCCCAACTTCCATATCATATGGTTGGAGAAGAATACATCCCTTGTCTGACCAGAACTGCTGGAGCTTTACTATAAGATCCTGAAAATACATAGAACCTCCTGAGAGAAAAAATCATAAAAGAAAGGAAAAAGGTTTGTCAAATGGATGAATCGGAAAGATGCAACCATTTAATGAAGGGATGAATTTTGCAGCCGCAGGCTTCAGCCTGCGTAATCTTCGCATCCTATCGCCCCAGTGATCCGCTGAGGCGGAAAGGCTGCGGCTACCACCTGTAATTGAAGGGTTACAGTATTCCCTATTCAAACATGTACGCCCAAATTCTGTTTTGAACAGGCGAGAATACAATTGGAAACATTCAGGAAAGATATCTTCCTCCTACAAACAACTCTTAAGGTCCCGATAGACGGCAAGCATTCACAGAGAAGAACTAAACCGCTACGCGGTAGATCATCCTTGCTGAGCGCAGTAATATAACCTTTAGGTTTATTCTTGTTTTAAAGCTGTTCCACGCCATCACTTTGCTGAGTTAGCACAATCCTATTACAATCTCCTTTTGTTGTACCGTCGGCATGAGCCGATGGATATTCGTTTCATTCGCCTCAGCGAATCCGCAGGGGCGGAAAAGGAGATTGTGGTATGAGCATATTGAGAGAGCAAATGCAGGCAGACCTTCAGTTGAGGGGACTTACTCCGAAGACCCAAAGAATTTATCTCAGGGAGGTGCGGAATCTTGCGAAGCACTTCAAAAAGTCACCTGAGGATCTGGGAGAAAGCGAGATCAAAGAGTATCTTCTTCATCTGCTGAAGGAAAAGAAGCTGGCGGAGGGGACATTTCGATTCTACTATAGTGGGCTCAAGTTTTTATTCAGACACACACTGAAGCGCGAATGGATCTTTGAGAATATCCGGTGCCCTAAAAGGAAGATAAAGCTTCCCATTGTTCTTGACCTATCCGAGGTAGAAGCCCTCTTTTCAGTAACCGCAAACCTCAAGCATAAAGCGATTCTCATGATCACCTATTCTGCAGGACTGAGAATAAGCGAAGCGGCACGTCTGAAGATAACCGATATCGACAGCAAACGAATGATGGTGTGGGTACAACAGGGCAAAGGGGGCAAGGATCGATATACCATCTTATCCCAGACTGCCCTTGAATGTCTCAGGCAGTACTGGAGACAATATCATCCGAAAGAATGGTTATTTGAAGGACAAAAGGAAGGTACCCATATATGTATAAGTTCGATACATCAGATCTTCTGCAAAGCGAAGAAACGTGCAGGGATAACAAAACCAGCAAGCGTCCATACCCTCAGGCACAGTTTTGCGACCCACCTTATTGAAGCGGGAACAAGTCTTCACCATGTCCAGCTGCTTCTGGGCCACAGATCTCCGACAACGACAACGGTTTATCTCCATGTCAGCCAGATGAACCTGGCCCAGGTTACCAGTCCACTGGATAAAGCACAACCCGAACAGATTCCATAAGTTTTCACCCTGATGCGATCATCTCGCGGTGTCGAGGTGGCGGATATCTTCCGTCAATGCGGCCCTGACTACAGAAAATCCCATCGAATGCCCCGCAATCAGCGACGGGCCATGTCTGCTATTGAGGCATGTAGAACCTCTCTCCTTGGCGGCCATAAAGATGAATGCGATACCTGTGGACACCTGAAGATATCGTATAACTCCTG
>Ga0307379_10006997_pt1 | contig 15400 bp, 11 predicted proteins | sample UN2MG_FD_202237 | JGI IMG/M metagenome (GOLD analysis project Ga0307379, IMG submission 202237) | Soil microbial communities from Risofladan, Vaasa, Finland - UN-2 | ecosystem: Environmental > Terrestrial > Soil > Coastal area > Acid sulfate soil | place: Finland: Risofladan, Vaasa | collected... | reverse complement strand
TTTGAAAGATCATAGGCCATGACTACACTGAAATGTATTTCGCCGATTGACGGATCGGTGTTTGCTGAACGCCCCGCAGTATCAATGGCGCAGGCCAAAGCCATGGTTGCCAAAGCCCGGCGCGCACAAAAAGCCTGGGCCAAACGACCGCTCGAAGAGCGCGTCAAGCTGGTCCGTGCAGGCGTTGCAAGGCTTGGCGAGATGAACGATGAAGTGGTCCCGGAAATTGCCCGCATGATGGGCCGTCCGGTGCGTTATGGCGGCGAGTCCGGTGGCGTCAATGAGCGTGCCTCCTATATGGCAGACATTGCAGAAGATGCTTTGAAGCCGGTCATCGTTGAGGACAGCGACAGGTTTGAACGCCGCATCGAGCATGAACCGCATGGCGTTGTGCTGGTGATTGCACCGTGGAATTACCCCTACCTGACAGCGATCAACACGGTCGCACCAGCGCTGATTGCCGGCAATGCAGTGATCCTGAAGCATGCAACACAAACCCTGCTGGCAGGCGAACGGCTGGTGAGGGCATTTGTCGAGTCCGGTGTGCCGGAAGACGTGTTTCAGAACATTTTCCTTGACCATGAAACAACATCGGCCCTGATTGCGCAGAAGTCGTTCGGCTTTGTAAATTTCACCGGTTCGGTAGGCGGTGGCAAGGCCATGGAGCAGGCAGCAGCCGGCACGTTCACCGCTCTTGGACTGGAGCTTGGCGGCAAGGATCCGGGCTATGTCATGGAAGACGCCAACCTTGATGCAGCCGTTGATACGCTGATCGATGGGGCGATGTTCAATTCCGGTCAGTGCTGCTGTGGCATTGAACGGATTTATGTGACCGCAAAATTATACGATGCATTCGTCGAAAAGGCAGTGTCGATCGTGTCCGGCTATGTGCTGGGCAACCCGCTCGACAAGGCAACCACGCTTGGCCCCATGGCCAATATCCGGTTCGCAGACCTTGTGCGCTCGCAAACCGCTGATGCACTGGCGCAGGGCGCGACAGCGATGCTTGATGCCTCGAAATATGCAGATGATGGCGGCACCTGTCTGGCACCGCAGATACTGACCAATGTCACACATGACATGCGGGTGATGCGCGAGGAAAGCTTCGGTCCGGTTGTCGGTATCATGAAGGTGGCCGATGATGCAGAAGCCATTCGGCTGATGAATGATTCCGACTTTGGCCTGACCGCATCACTGTGGACGCAAGATCCCGGTCGCGCAGCCCGTATTGGCCGCGACATTGAAACCGGCACCGTATTCATGAACCGCTGCGACTATCTTGACCCGGCTTTGTGCTGGACCGGTTGCAAGGAAACCGGTAGAGGCGGCGCGTTGTCCATCATCGGATATCAGAATCTGACACGCCCGAAATCATACCACCTCAGAAAGAAACTCTCATGAGCCTGAAAGCCAATTGGTCATATCCTACTGCAATCCGCTTTGGCGAAGGCCGTATAGCCGAAATCGGGGAGGCGTGTGCTGCTGCCGCAATTGCAAGGCCGCTGCTGGTGACAGACCGTGGTTTGGCCGCGCTGCCGATTACAAAAACCACTCTTGCCCTGATGGACAAGGCGGGTCTGGGCCGGGCCATGTTTGCCGATGTTGACCCCAACCCTAATGAGATCAACCTGCAAGCGGGCCTGAAGGTTTATCGCGATGGCGGGCATGATGGCGTGATTGCCTTTGGCGGCGGCTCGGGGTTGGACCTTGGCAAGATGGTTGCCTTCATGGCGGGGCAGACCCGGCCCGTTTGGGACTTTGAAGACATTGGCGATTGGTGGACCCGCGCCAACGCCGATGGCATTGCACCCATTATTGCAGTGCCGACAACGGCAGGCACCGGGTCCGAAGTGGGCCGTGCCAGCGTAATTACCAATTCGAAAACGCACGTGAAGAAAATCATCTTCCACCCGAAAGTCATGCCTGCAGTCGTGATCTGTGACCCGGAATTGACGGTCGGCATGCCGCCTGCAATCACTGCCGGCACCGGGATGGATGCGTTTGCGCATTGTCTGGAAGCCTATTCCAGTCCTTTCTTTCACCCGATGTCACAAGGCATCGCGCTGGAGGGCTTGCGGCTGGTGAAGCAATATCTGCCGCGTGCCTACAAGGACGGCACGGACATGGAGGCACGCGCCCAGATGATGGTGGCTGCTTCCATGGGCGCGACTGCTTTCCAGAAAGGCCTGGGTGCCGTGCATGCACTGTCTCACCCGGTCGGCGCGCTGTACAACACCCATCACGGCACAACCAATGCCGTGTGCATTCCGGCGGTGCTGCAGCTCAATCGTCCTGAAATCGAGCAGCGCATCGAGGCTGCCGCGGCCTATCTGGGCATTGAGGGTGGTTTCGACGGGTTCTGCCGGTTTGTTGACGGGCTGAATGCCGGGTTGAACATACCCAGGCGTTTGGCGGACATGGGCGTCGGGACTGACCGCATGGACGAAATGACCGCGATGGCCCTGGAAGACCCGTCAGCCGGTGGCAACCCGGTGAAGCTTACGACTGAAAATGTCAAGGCACTGTTCAAGGCCTGCATCTGAGATCAGGTCCCAGCCTTGTCATTTGATGCATAACCGTGGTGCTTTGCCCAGGGCAGCAAGGTGGGCAATACCGGCTTCATGTGCTTTTCGTAGCGCTGCCAGCGGCCACTTGACGATTTGTAGATGGGCTGTACCACCTGATTGTAACTTGGTGTGTTGATCAGCTCGCGGTTTTTTGCGGTGGCGGCGTAGTCGTGCAGGGAGTCTTCCCACTCAACGCCGAGATATGACAGCAATGGCAGCAGCGTTTCATCAAACGAGTCCACCAGATCCTCGTAGCGCAATTCATGCACCTGTATGGGCAGAATCGAACGGTACTGCTGCCATAGCGAGAACACGCGGTCATAAAGCTCAGCCGCTTCCCGCAAGGTGGTGTAGTTTGCCATCGCAGAATTGAGCCAGAAATCCTGCATGAAGCAGCTCAGTACACAATCGCAGGGGTGGCGCAGAGCCATGAGGAAACCGGCCTCCGGAAACAGCCGGTGGATCAACCCTGCTTCGCTCATGTTCAGGGGCAGTTTGTCCACCAGTATCATGTTGGGGTTCAGGATTTCGTCGTAGCCTGTCAGCTCCTTCAGATAGGTCTGGCGCAGCAGGTCGAGCTGGCCTGAAACAAGCCCTGCAAGACCATCAAGATCATCGCCTGCCATCTCCCGCAGTTTGCGCCGGGTATGCCGGACAGCCAGGGTTTCTTCAAAAACCTCGATCTGGCTGTGACTGCGCAAGATGGTATCGAGCAATGTTGTGCCCGACCTGGGAAATCCGACAAGGAAAACAAGCTTCGGGCAAGGTGACAGGGCCTCTGGCGATACCCAGCTGGAAACCCACTCGGCCGTGAACAGGGTTTTAAGTTTGCCCAGTCTGCCGGGATAAAGGGTCTTGTCGACAAATCTTGCGCGGGCTGTCTTCTGGGCGAATGTGTTGGCCTGCTCGAATGCAGCGAAGGCCTCATCGATGCTGCCAATCTTGTCATAGGCCTTGCCAAGCAGGAATGATCTGGCGGCCTGATGCGCCTCTTTCATCCCGGTGTCAGCGCTGGAACGCTTGAGTATGTTGATGGTTTCATGGTGGTTTTGCTGATTGAAACTAAGCCTTCCTTTGGCGAGCGCCACATAGGGGTTGTCAGGTGCCAGATGCGCATCAGCATGTTCCAGCACTTCATGCAGTCTGGCCTTGTCTTGCGCGCGTTGAAGCAGGTCCAGCAACAAAATGTATGCCTCTTCCCGTACGGGGTTCAAGCTGCGGGCGTGCTCGGCTGTCTGTATTGCCCTGTTTGCCTTGCCTATGGCTGACAGGGATATGGCCAAACCGACCAGCAACTCAAAATTGTCCGGTTCTTTGCCCAGCAAGGTTTCAAACTCGTCAATCGCACGCTGATGCTCGTCGATTTTTTGCAGCGCCAGGGCAAGGTTGAACCTTGCATCACGATCACCTGGCTGAAGCCGCAGTGCTGCAGTGAAGCTTCCGGCGGCCTCAGCAGGCTTGCCCATCTGGTCAAGCGCGTTGCCAAGATTGAAATGAGCATCGGCCATGTCAGGGTCGAGGCGGATTGCCGTTTGACTTGCTCTCACGGCTTCTTCATGCCGATCACAGGCACTAGCGGCAACAGCGTGCACATTGTGGGCGAGCGCTGCATTGCTGAATGCAGCAGTAATCTGTCGGGCAAGCCGCAGTGATTGCTGCAACTGTCCGGTGTCGTGAAGTCCAATGACCTGATCAAGTGCCTGTTCGAGTGTGAGTCTTTGCTTTGCCATTCACCGCAACCTAGCAATTCCCGCAACACGCTGCCATACGGAAATCCAGACCGATTGGTCGGAGTGGCGAGATTTGAACTCACGACCCCCTGCTCCCGAAGCAGGTGCGCTACCAGGCTGCGCTACACTCCGACCGCATAAGTGCGGGCAAGCTTTATAACGCTGGTCCGTGACGCCTTCAAGAGATGCGCGCAAAGCAATATCCGGCGTTGCAGGGCGGGCCCGGAATCAGTATGTTGCGCGGCAACCGAGCCGGGCTTTCGTGTCCGGCTCACCTATTGCTGGGGCGTCGCCAAGTGGTAAGGCAGCGGCTTTTGATGCCGCCATACGCAGGTTCGAATCCTGCCGCCCCAGCCAGTTTTCAGCCGTTGCATGAAGCGGCATGTGGCGGATACCCGTAAGGTCCATGACTTCCACCTCGCAATTTTCATTGCCCCGACTGGTCCTGACGGTGCTGCTGCCGTTTTCGCTGTGCTATTTCCTGTCCTATCTGTATCGCGCGGTAAACGCTGTAATTGCGCCAAACCTTGTATCGGATATTGGCCTTGATGCAGGTGAGCTGGGTTTGCTGACAGCTGCCTATCTGATTGGCTTTGCCGGATTTCAGATACCGCTTGGCCTGTTGCTCGACAGGTTTGGCCCGCGCAAGGTTCAGGCCATATTATTGTGCGTTGGCGCGCTTGGGGCGCTGTTGTTTGCCTATGCGGCATCAAAGTGGGGCCTGAGTTTCGGCCGAATGCTGATCGGCATGGGCTCAGCCGGCGGCCTGATGGCTGGGTTCAAGGCGATAACCCTTTGGGTGCCGGAGGCGCGCCGGGCGCTTGCCAATGCCTGTGTCATGGCAGTCGGCGGGCTTGGCATTCTGACGGCAACTGTACCGGCGGAATGGGCGACGGCGAACTTCGGCTGGCGCGGCATGTTCGTTGGCCTCGTGGCAATCACCCTGGCTGTAGCGGTATTTTTGTACCTGGTTGTCCCGGAACGCCCCAGACAGGCACAAGCGCCGGTGGTTCGGGCAAGCGTTTTCACGGCAGTAGGAACCATATACATGGATCCTGTTTTCTGGCGCGTTGCACCGTTTGTGGCGCTCACCGCAGGCTCGCACATCGGCATCCAGACATTGTGGGCAGGACCATGGATACGGGACGTGGCGGGGCTGGAACGCGCGGGTGTCGCAGATGTTCTGGGCCTTCAGGCCATCGGCTTTCTGGTCGGCACCTTGTTGACTGGTTATGTTGCAGACCGGCTGGGCAGGAAGGGTGTTGGCCTTCTCACCACCATGACCGGCTTTGTGCTGGTGTTCATGGCCATTCAGCTTGCCATTCTGTTTGAGCCTGTTGCCTTCACCCCTGTCGCCTGGTTTGCATTTGGCATGTTCGGTCAGGCCGGCATTCTGGCCTATGCCTGGCTTGCCCAGTATTTTGGCGTGGAGCTGGCAGGCCGGTCAAACGGCTGTCTCAATACGCTGGTGTTTGGTGTGGCTTTCATATCGCAGTACGTCATCGGTGCCATCATCAACCAGTGGCCGGTGATGGCATCAGGCGGGTATGACCCGGTTGCCTATCAGGTTTCGTTCGGTGTGTTTCTTGCGCTGCAGGCGGTGGCGCTTGCTTGGTTCATGCTGAAATTGCCGCAAGCTCATCTCAGGAGAAAAGCGTCATGATTGACCCGGTTCTGGTTGAAGTCACCCGTGGCGGCATCGTTGAAAGCCGTCACGCAGGCGCTTATGCCGTGGTGGGGAGAGGTGGCAGACTGATCACATCCGCCGGAGACATTGAAGTGCCGGTTTTTCCGCGCTCTGCGATCAAGGCGTTTCAGTGCCTGCCGGCAGTGGAGGCGGGTGTGATCGAGGCTTTCGGTATGGTGGACGAGGAAATTGCGCTGGCTTGCGCCTCTCACAATGGTGAGGCGGAGCACGTCCGCGTGGCCCGCTCGGCGCTGGCCAAGGCGGGTTTGGGCGAGGCTGACTATGAATGCGGCAAACACTGGCCCTACGATGATGAGGCCGCGCGCTCCATGGTCAGGGCGGGTGAAGAGGCCGGTCAGGTTCACAACAACTGTTCGGGCAAACATGCCTTCATGCTGGCTTTTGCGCACAAGCTGGGTGTCGATCCGGCGGGGTATGTGAAGCGCGCTCATCCGGTGCAGCAGGCCATCGAAAAACTGATCGGTGAAATGTGTGATTGTGATCTGGCCGATACACCGTGTGGCATTGACGGCTGCTCTGTACCGACCTGGGCAATCGCCTTGCGCAACACGGCTTTGGGGTTTCAACGGTTCGGGTCGGGCGAAGGTTTGGGCGACATCCGCAAGGCAGCGAGTGAGCGCATCATCAAGGCAGTGCGGGCACATCCGTTCATGGTGGCTGGCACCGGGCGGTTCTGCACCGAACTGATGACGGCTGTGCCGCGCGTGTTCGCCAAGGTGGGTGCAGAAGGCGTTTACTGCGCAAGCATCCCGCACGCCGGCATCGGCATTGCCTTGAAGTGCGATGATGGTGCCAGCCGTGCAGCCGAAGTGTTGCTTGCGCATGTGCTGTCGCAGCTGGACTGCTGGGACGCAAAGGAAAAGTCGAAACTGAAGGACATGTCCATTGCAGCCGTGAAAAACCGGCGCGACATCGAGACAGGCGAGGTCAGGGCGGTAGCGCACTAGGGCAACAACCATCCACAAGGATGGATAATGATGCTCTAGCTCACGACGTTGCCACTCACGCTCAGGCTTGCAGGAGCCTGCACGCCTGCAACGGCCAAATCCCGGGTGGCGGGCTTATCGTGATCCATGCCCACAATGGCACCATGTTTTGCACCTGAAATGAGGTTGTTGGAGATCAATCCATTCTGTGCGCCTGCTGCAACCGAGGCGGAGATGCCGATGGCGCAGTTGCGGATGACATTGCCGCTGGCCGATACATCGCGGAAATACGTGCCCCATCCCAGCCAGATGCCTGCGGTTGGGGCGTTTTCAATAACATTGCCGATGATGACGCTGTCAGCTTCCGCCCCGATGCCTACGCCGCGCTTGTCGACAGGGTGATCACGCAGTTTCAGGTTGCGCACCAAGTTGCCCTGGCAAACAGCAAGCCTGCCGCCTTCATTGAAGTTGGTGATGGAAATGCCGTCGGCAGCATCATCGATCAGATTATTGGCAATGATGGAACCTTCAACGGAGAACTCCGAATAGATCGCCACTTCACCGAGCCTTGTGCAATTGTTGCCGGTGATCTGGACATCTGAACCGGAATTGTTGCGCACGGCCGTAAACGCGCAGTCTGAAATCTGGTTGCCTGACACCATCACATTGCCTGCCCGGTATATGTTCACGCCATTGCCGTTCTGGCCCTCGCCGCCGGAACGAGCAGAGATTTTCTCGATGCGATTGCCGGTGATGATGCTGCCGTCCTGCTGCTTGACGGACTGCCAGACAAGGATGCCGTTGTCACCCATGCCGGTGACGAGATTGCCATCAATGCGAAGACCGCGTGAATCGAGCGCCGATATGCCGGCATTCACACAGGCCTCCAGCGTTGTCGCGGTGATGGCGCCTGATGAACCCGTCAGGCTGATGCCGTTGCCGGAACTGTTGGCGATGAGGCAGTCGGTGATGGTGAAGTCGCGCACCCGGGTTGCCTCGACGAGACCGCTGGAGCTGGCAGGCAGTGCCCGCAACTGGCCGTCGATGACGAGACCTTCAAGGCGAACGCCGCTTGCCCCTTCAGCCACAATGACGGGACCAGCCCCACCTTGCACGATGCGGCTCTGGCCCGGCACACCAACAAGATTGAGCGGCGATGTGATGCGCAAGCCCGACGCAATGTAAAGACCAGGTTCCAGCAGCAGGTAGCCGCCACGCGTTGAAGCTTCATTGATGGCGCGTTGCAGGGCGTCAGACTGATCGCTTGTTGCGTTGGCAACCACCCCGAACGCGCTTGCCGTCAGCATCCCGCCCGAAACCGTTGCGGTTGACGGCTGGATCGCCAGCGTGGCGCCTGCCAGAGCACTCATTCCAAAAACTGATCGTCGGGAAAGGGTCATTTCGAGGCATGTTCCAAAACTGTAAAGCCAGCATTTGGAAACAACCCAGCAACATTCATGCCATCAAGGGCGTTTTCAGACATGAATTTGGCGCAAACTGACAAGGTGATAATCTCCAAAGATAGTCATACTTTGCTGATTGAAGCCCATTATTGAAAGGTGCCAACCGATGACAATGCTGGATCGTGACATGCTTGCAAATGTAATGCGGCCGATTGAGACAGCTAACGGTCTGCCGAATGCGTTTTATACCGATGCGGACGTGTTTGAAGCTGAAAAGCGGGTGCTTTTTGGCTCCACCTGGGCTTGTATGGGATTTGCCAAGGATGTGCCAAACAAGGGCGATGCCAACCCGGTCACCTTTCTGGGGCAACCTCTGCTGGCAGTGCATGGCGAAGACGGAAACGTCAAGGTGTTCCAGAACGTCTGCCGCCATCGTGGCATGATCCTGGTCGAGGAAAAGACAACACTGCGATCCACCATCCGCTGTCCCTATCACTCATGGTGTTATAATTTTGATGGCTCGCTTCGCACCACGCCGCATGTGGGCGGGCCGGGCAAAAACCTGCACGACTGCGTAAAGCGCGAAGAGCTTGGCCTCATTGAAGTGCGCAGCCACATTTTCATGGACCTGATTTTTGTCAACATTGATGGCAAGGCACCGGCGTTTGAAGTCCATGCTGCCAAACTCCTTGATCAGTGGAAAGAGTTTGCTGACAAGCCGCTGTACCATGCGGGTGAGGACTCATCCTTTGAGTTACAGGTGAATTGCAACTGGAAGCTGGCTGTCGAGAACTACTGCGAGAGCTATCATCTGCCGTGGATACACCCTGGTCTGAATTCATACTCGCGGCTCGAAGACCATTATCACATTGAACAGCCCGGCAACTATTCCGGTCAGGGCACTGTGGTCTACAATCCGAAACTGGATGACACAGGCCGCGCCTTCGCCAATTTTGAAGGGCTGACAGCAAAGTGGGACACCGGTGCAGAATATATTTCACTGTATCCCAACGTTCTGCTGGGCGTTCATCGCGATCATTTCTATGGAATCCTGCTTGATCCGGTCAGCAACGGCAAAACCATCGAGCGCGTCGAGATTTACTACACTTCGCCGGAAATGTGTGCGCCGGAGATGGCGGATCTGCGGATCAAGAATGCCAAGATGTGGAAGGACATTTTCATCGAGGACATTTTCGTCGTTGAAGGCATGCAGCGAGGCCGGTCTGCCTCGTTTTATGACGGTGGCAAATTCTCTCCCGTCATGGACAACCCGACACACCTTTTCCACGAGTGGGTGGCAAAGCGGTTTGCCAACGCATGAGAACTGAAAAGGCGTTGCAGCGCGACATGCTGGCGGCGCACGAGTGCGCCGACATGACAGCGTTGCCGCCGCTCTATCTTGAGGCAGCAGAACTGCGCGAGCAGCAAGGTGATATGGATGCGGCCTGCTTTTTCTATACTCACGCCTATGTCTATGCGCTTGATTGCGGCGACCGCAAGATCGCTGCACAGGCGCAAGCCAAACTGAAGGCTCATGGGCGCGACAGGTAAGCCTATTCCGCTGCTTCCTGAGAATAACCGAGTTTGGCGTTGAGTTTGGTGAGCAGGCGCATGGCTGCATCAGAGATAACGGTGCCGGGCGGGAAAATGATCGCGGCCCCCATGTCGAGCAGCGACTGAAAGTCCTGCGGTGGTACAACACCACCAACAGCAATCATGATATCGCCGCGCCCTTCAGCTTCAAGTGCCGCTTTCAACGCAGGCACCAGTGCCAGGTGGCCTGCTGCCAGCGAGGAAACTCCCACGACATGCACATCATTTTCCACGGCCAGACGCGCCACTTCTTCGGGAGTTGAAAACAGCGGGCCGATGTCCACCTGAAAGCCAATATCGGCAAAGGCAGAGGCGATGACCTTCTGGCCACGATCGTGCCCGTCCTGACCCATCTTGGCGACGAGAATGCGAGGCTTGCGGCCGTCAAATTCCTCAAATGCATCAACCATGGCTTGTGCCTTGATGACGATATCGGACTTGTCACCAACCTCCTTGCGGTAAACACCTTCAATGACATGGGTGGTGGCAACATGGCGGTTCCAGATTTTTTCAAGCGCCGCTGATATTTCACCCACCGTTGCCTTTGCACGCGCTGCATCAACGGCAGCCGCCAGCAGGTTGCCGTCGCCTGTCTTGGCGATGCTGGTCAGAACGTCGAGCTTCTCATCAACTTTGGATTGAGTGCGTTCTGCCCTGAGCCGCTTGAGTTTGTCCAGTTGCTGGGTGCGCACAGACGAGTTGTCGACCTTTAGAATATCGATCTGGGCCTCATCATTGGCGAGATACTTGTTCACGCCGACGACGGTCTGTTCACCGGAATCGATGCGGGCCTGGGTGCGCGCTGCTGCCTCCTCGATCCGCAGTTTCGGAATGCCCTGCGAGATGGCCTCTGCCATGCCGCCAAGCCCCTCGATTTCCTGAATATGCGCCCATGCCTTTTCGGCAAGATCGGCTGTCAGGCGCTCGACATAGTAGCTGCCGCCCCACGGATCAGCCACGCGGCAGGTACCGGCTTCCTGCTGCAGGAACAGTTGCGTATTGCGCGCGATGCGGGCGGAAAAGTCGGTTGGCAGTGCAAGGGCTTCATCCAGCGCGTTGGTGTGCAGCGATTGCGTATGGCCTTGCGTGGCGGCCATTGCCTCGATGCAGGTGCGCCCGACATTGTTGAACACGTCCTGCGCGGTGAGTGACCAGCCGGAGGTCTGGCAATGGGTGCGCAATGACAGGGAACGGTCCGACTGTGGATTGAAATCCTTCATCAGATTTACCCACAACATGCGCGCTGCACGCATCTTGGCAATTTCCATGAAGAAGTTCATGCCTATGGCCCAGAAAAAGGACAGCCGCGGTGCAAACTTGTCGATGGCCAGGCCTGCTGCCACACCGGCGCGCGCATATTCAACGCCATCAGCAAGTGTGTACGCCAGTTCCAGATCTGCTGTCGCACCTGCTTCCTGCATATGGTAGCCGGAAATGGAGATCGAATTGAATTTCGGCATGTGGGCGGACGTATAGGTAAAGATATCGGAGATGATCTTCATCGAATGCTGCGGCGGGTAAATATAGGTGTTGCGCACCATGAATTCTTTCAGAATGTCGTTCTGAATGGTGCCGGTCAGTTTGTCAGGGGACACGCCCTGTTCTTCTGCCGCGACAATGTAGAGAGCAAGAATGGGAAGCACTGCGCCGTTCATCGTCATGGATACCGACATCTGGTCCAGTGGAATGTGGTCAAACAGCGTCCGCATGTCATAGATCGAATCGATGGCCACACCTGCCATGCCGACATCACCCGCCACGCGCGGATGGTCGCTGTCATAACCACGGTGGGTTGCCAGGTCGAAGGCGATGGAAAGCCCCTTCTGGCCTGCCGCCAGATTGCGACGGTAAAAGGCATTGGAATCCTCTGCTGTCGAAAACCCGGCATATTGGCGGATTGTCCAGGGCTGGGTTGCATACATGGCAGGGTATGGCCCGCGAAGGAAGGGTGCAGCGCCCGGCCATGTGTGCAGGAAATCCAGACCTTGAACATCAGCTGCGCAGTATGCAGACCTGATGTCGATGCCGTCCGGTGTGTGGTAGGTTTGCCCGCCCTGAGACGCTGCGCCGGTAGGAGCAACATAGTTCAGCTTCGAGAAGTCAGGCAGCCTGCTCATGAGTTTTCTCCCCGCACCCTGGCGGACAGGTTGTTCAGCAGTTCCAGGACATCCTGTCCCGCATGCACAAATTGCATGATGCCTGCGTCTGAAAGCAGGCCTTCAATATTCCCCGGCCTGCCTGCCAGCATGATGTGTTTTGCGCCAAGGCGCGAAAGCGTCTGGGCGCTGGCTTCTGCCTCAGTCGCATAGATGGCATCTGACGAACAGATGCAGGCAACGTCCAGGCCTGAGGCATCAAACTCGTCAAGTCCGCCGGTGACGGCTTCAATCCCGCCGGATGCCAGAAGGTTGGCAATCCAGGTGGCACGGACAGTAAAATTAGCCGGTGTGCCAAGCGTGGCCAGGAATACTTGTGGCCGCTTGCCGGCGGCTTTCAGGTGATCATCCGAGAGGTTGCGCAAGGTCTCGAAGCCTTCGCCAAGGCGATGCTGCACCAGTGGTTCACAAGTCTCCATTGCGCCGGGCCAGGGTTCACCGATTGACCAGTCTGATGGTTGCGGCATATCCAGTGTCCTGACCGGTGCCTGAGACAGGTTTGGAAACTCGGAAACACCGGTGAGCGGTAGCTTGCGTTGTGCAATTGCCTTGTCGCGAGCCATCCGTACTTCATCAATCAGTTTTTGCGGCGCGCCTTTGACAAGGGCTGCCATCATGCCGCCGTCGCGTTCCATCGCCTGAAACACAGCCCATGCTGCTTCGGCCAGTTCCTGCGTCAATGCTTCAACGTACCCGGACCCGGCAGCGGCATCACAAACGCGGCCTGCGCGGGATTCTTCCAGCAGCAGCGACTGGGTGTTGCGCGCCATGCGCCGGGCAAACCCATCGGCAAGACCAAGCGCCTGAGTGAACGGCAAGACGGTGACGCTGTCGGCTCCGCCCACGCCGGCCGCAAAGGTTGCTGTCGTCGTGCGCAGCATGTTCACATGCGGGTCGCGGGCGGACATCATCCGGGCGGCGGTTTCGACATGAAGCACCAGCGGTGTTGGCTCAAGGCCGGATGCTTCGAGGGTTCGCGCCCACAACAGCCGTGCTGCGCGCAATTTGGCGATGGTGAGAAACTGATCGGCATCGGCAGTCAGCAACATGGATATGCGTGGTGCCGACTGTGCGGGATCTATGCCGCCTTCTTCCAGCATTCGCATGTATTCCACGGCTGTTGCCAGCGCCAGCCCGAGTTCTTGCGCTTCGGAACACCCCGACCCATGGTATACACGGGCGTCAGCCTGTGCCACCGCGCCGTGATGGTCTGCATCAGTTGCCAGCCTGAACATATCGCCAAACCGGCGGGTGAGTTCGCTGCGTCCAATCAGTTTGCCGCCATGGGCAAAGGCCCCAAGCGGGTCCAGGCCAAAGGTCAGATTGCAACGTGTCAGGTCCAGCCGCCGGCGCATGTATTCTTCCAGTACCAGCAATGCCAGATCGCGTCCGTTGCGTCCGCCATCAAGCCGCAGGGAAATCAGGTCAAGCTCCACCCCTTCAAACAACCGTTCAATGCTGCGTTGCCCGGTGATTGCCACACCACCATGTCCAGCCATCAGCGTGCCGGGCAACAGCAGAGTGATGCCGGTCGCGCCGTTCTCAAGGTCTTCCAGCATTTGCGCATTGGCAGCGGCAATGTCCGGCATGTCAGCTCGCTGGACCAGCGCCCAGGCTTCCGGATTGAGGCGGGGTGTCGCGGCTGGAACGGCTGCGGGTGATGATGCAGGCGCATATACGGGTTCAATGACAATGCCATCGGCTGTTCTGGTCCGCAGGCTCTCAAATGGTCTGCCCTTGAGGCTGGCATCGACCAGCGCGCGCCACTCAACGTGGTCAATCGCAGGAAATCCGGATGCGAGTTTCAGGTTGCTCATTTTGCGTCAAGTTTCGTGCCATGTTGCGTTGCAATATTTTGTACTGCATCAAGTGGTCTGCTGCAAACCAACTTTCGTCGCGCCTCAGAGATAGCCCGAAATACCGGGGATCGAATTGGCCACGTCCTTCACGAGGTCAGCACCTGCCTTTTCCTTGGCATAGCCAAGTGTTTCCTTGCCCAGCACCTTGACCTGATCCATGTTGAGCCCGATTGCCTGCAGTTTGGATACAGCCGCCAGCGGACCGCCCATCAATCCGCCGCCCAGCATGCCGAGCAGTCCCCCGCCGCGCGCCCCGTCACCGCCATGAAGCTGGGCCAGTTCACCTGCGCCGGGAACAGCGTCAAACAACTGCACGACCTTGGACTTGTCACCCTGGGTCTTGACCAGCGAAAGCATGATCCCCACAGCTTTTTCAGCCTTGTCCGGGGCAAGTCCGGTTTTATCAACAATACGATCAATCAGTTCCTGCATTTGGTTCGGATCTCCCGGTAAGCCTGTTCACTTCATGTGTGGATGTTGTATAGCAATTTCCAGACACACAAACAGTTTTGAAGGTCAGGGCAAACAACATGAGTGAAGGTACGGTTTTTCTGGGGCAGAGCGACAAGCGTGAAGAGCTGCTGCTGAAACTTGCCAACAGGCATGGTCTTATCACTGGTGCAACCGGCACCGGCAAGACCGTCACGCTGCAAATTCTCGCTGAAGGCTTTTCAGCAGCCGGAGTTCCGGTGTTTGCAGCCGACATCAAGGGCGACCTTTCGGGCGTTTCCCGCGAGGGTGAACCAAAGGACTTTCTGTTGAAGCGTGCTAAGCAGATCGGTTTTGATGATTACGGTTTTGAAGCGTTCCCGGCGGTCTTCTGGGATCTGTTTGGAAAGCAGGGCCACCCCATCCGAACAACCATTTCTGAAATGGGTCCGCTGCTGATATCGCGGCTGATGGGCCTGACGGAAGCTCAGGAAGGTGCGCTCAACATTGCATTTCGCATTGCCGATGAAGAAGGACTGTTGCTGCTTGATCTGAAGGACTTGCGATCCATGTTGTCCGATATTGCTGGCCGGGGCAGTTCCATCACGACTGATTATGGCAATGTTGACAGCCGCACCATTGGGGCCATTCAACGCCGCCTCATTGTGCTGGAGGAGCAGGGCGGGGCAAATTTCTTTGGTGAACCTGCGCTCGAACTGAAGGATCTGATGCGCACGACACGCGACGGGCGCGGCTATATCAACATTCTCGCCGCCGATGAGCTGATGCAGTCACCGCAGCTTTATGCCACTTTCCTTTTGTGGCTGATGTCAGAGCTGTTTGAAGAACTGCCTGAGGTGGGCGACCCAGAGAAACCGAAGCTCGTGTTCTTCTTTGACGAAGCACATTTGCTGTTCGATGAAGCACCACCCAGCCTGCTGACCAAAGTCGAACAGGTCGTGCGTCTGATACGCTCAAAGGGTGTTGGCATCTATTTTGTCACGCAAAATCCGCTGGACGTGCCGGACA
>Ga0307379_10006994_pt1 | contig 15403 bp, 8 predicted proteins | sample UN2MG_FD_202237 | JGI IMG/M metagenome (GOLD analysis project Ga0307379, IMG submission 202237) | Soil microbial communities from Risofladan, Vaasa, Finland - UN-2 | ecosystem: Environmental > Terrestrial > Soil > Coastal area > Acid sulfate soil | place: Finland: Risofladan, Vaasa | collected... | reverse complement strand
CTGTCGGTGGTCCTTCGGCCTCGACCGGGCATCGGCCGGAGGATCTTTTTTTGCGCGTACGCGACACCACTGTGCTCGTACGACGTACGAAACCCCACCCTGTGCATCCGCAAAGGATGGGGCACCCTGTCAGAATCGGGTGTATCGCCTGCGTTTGGGGCGGCTTTGTGACGCGTAGATACTTGACTTGGGGGCTGCGAAAGGAGTAATGAAAGGCTACAGGATCGCGCGTAAAGGCGGGGTTCTCTGGTCCCAGTGGTCTGGTGGGTGCAGGCGGCCTTAACTCTGATCTGTGGGGAACGTGGGCGTAATCGGAGGAACACCGTGGATCTGCTCGGGCTGTTGTTGAAACTTCTGGCCGAGCCGCTGGGCAAGATCCTGCTGAAGGCCTATCTCGGCGAAACGGGCGAAGCGATCGGGGGCGGTCTTCTGGAGGTGGCCAGGGGCAAGCTCAAGGACCATGCGGACCAACGCGAGGCGCAGCGTCAGTTTCAAGGCATTGCCGACCAGATCGTAAAACGCGTTCTGCCGCTGTTCGAGCAGGGCTCCAGGCAGGGCGAGATCCATATCGAATCCGTTGCCGGCGAACTGGCGAACACGCTTGAAGCTCGTATCTCGGCCGAGTTCTTCCTTACGCACGACCTCGACCCGCCGAAGCTGACCGACGCGTTTCGGGCGGCGCGACCTTTGCCGCAGGGACAGTTCAGCGCTGCCGAGGAAGCGCTCTACGATCGCGCGTTGGTCGAGACGGTTCGCTACCTTTGCCAGACTGCGGCGCGACTGCCCAGGTTCCAGGAAGCACTTGCTGCCCGGAGCCTTCAGCAACTCCGGCACATCGACAAGGACGTGGAAGAGACCCTTGAGAGCGTCGGGCGAATCGAGTCGCTCGTGCGATCCCTGGGCGGCGGTGAGCAGTCGCAACGCTATGAGGCCGACTATCGCCAGGCCGTTGTCCGCAACCTGGACTACGTCGAGCTGTTCGGGGCCGACATCTCGCCGGAAGCGAAGCGACATTCGCTTTCGGTCGCCTACATCTCGCTGAGCCTGGCGGCGACGCTGCCGGGCCGCCGAGCCGAGTTGCAGACGCTGCCGGCCGAGGACGTGGTGCGCAGCTTGGGGCCCGATGCGGGCCGCTTGCTGATCCGCGGTGAGGCCGGCAGCGGGAAGAGCACGCTGCTGCGATGGGTGGCGCTGCACGCGGCCGATCCGGATTCGAGCGCATCGGGCGCCGGTGTGAGCCCGCTATATGAGGACTTCAGGCGTCGCGGCAGGCGCCGCGCCGCCCGGATGCGCGACCTTGGCGAGCCGGCCGAGCACGCCGACCTGGCCGACGACTGGCGACGGTGCGTGCCGTTTTTGATCCGCATCCGGGACTGTCCCGGTGGCAGGCTCCCGAAGCCGCAGGACTTTCCGGACTCTGTCGCAAAGGAGATCGGGGGGCCGCCGCCTGAATGGGTGCTATCGGTATTGGATGACGACCGGGCGCTGATCCTCATCGACGGGATCGACGAGGTACCGCATAAGTATCGCGAGTCGGTGGTACGCAAGGATATCGCAGCGCTGGTTGGCGCGTATCCGCGGAATTACTTCGTGATCAGCACGCGCCCCGCGGTGCCCGATAACTGGCTGGCCGATCTGGACTTTCGCGAGGCGGCGATCAACCCCATGAGCGACGTGGATAAGGGTCGCTTCATCGACAAATGGCACGCGGCGGTAGGGCGCGAACTGGAGCGGCAGGGACGCGGGGATGCTAAACTGGCGGCGCTGGCCGAGCAACTGAAGACCATGCTCGACGGCAACCCCTCGCTCTCGCGCCTGGCGGCGAACCCCCTCCTGTGTGCGATGATCTGTGCCCTGCACCGGGACCGCTCGCAGAAACTGCCCGAGAGCCAGGCGGAGCTATGCGAAGCGCTCTGTCACATGCTCTTGCACCGGCGCGAATACGAGAGCGGCCTGGACATCAGCGAATTTCCCGAACCCTATCGCAAGCTCTCATATGAGCAGAAGCGGGCGCTCGTGCAGGAACTGGCGCACTACATGGTCCGCAACGGGGAGACGGTGGTTGAGCGCGAGCAGGCCGACAACATCATCGCTGGGACGTTAGAGCACTTCCCTGGGCACTCGGGGTCGGATGCGGAGGCGGTTTGCGCCTGTCTGGTCGAACGTAGCGGGGTGATCCGAGAGGCCAGACCGGGCGCGATCGACTTTATCCACAATACCATTCGCGACTTTTTGGCGGCCGACCGCTTCGTGGAGGATCGTGACTACGGTTGCCTGGTAAAGCACATGAGGGATGACGCGTGGCGGCCTGTAATTCTGTTTGCGGTGGGCACGAGGACGCGTGGGTTTGCCAGCGAGTTGTTGGGGCGGATGCTCGGTGAATCATCAAAAGCCCCGAAGGGGGCCGCCGGCGCGGCAGCGGCGCGGGGCGGGCAGGTGGCGCCGCTTGCGATTCAGTGCCGAGCGGTTGCCCTTCACCTGGACCCCACGCTCGAACAACGGCTGGCGGCGCTGGCGGACGAGTTGCTGCCGCCGGACAAGATGTCGACGGCCGAAGCGGTGGCCGCCTGCGGTGACTCGGTGGTGCCAATGCTGAGGTATCGAGCCCGCCTGAACGCCCGGCAAGCGGCGGCCAGCGTTCGCGCCCTGCGGTTGATCGGCACGCGTGCGGCCAGGGAGGCGTTGAAGGGTTACGGCGGCGATCGGCGCCGCACCGTTGTGGACGAGCTTGCCCAGGCGATCGACCCGCTTCAGATCGAGATCTACCGCGAGCAGGTGTGCAGGGGCGAGCGCTTGCCGGCGGGCATTGGCCCGCAGGTACGTGATCTGAGCCCGCTGGCGGGGCTGGCAAACCTCAAACAGCTTGACCTGCGCAACACATCGGTGTCGGACATCGGGCCGCTGGCGGGGCTGACAGACCTCCAACAGCTTTCCCTGGGAAGAACATGGGCGGAGTTCTTCGCCTGGGCGGAAGAGCTGGGAAGGCCCCGAGAGTTATACCTGGGGGGACCATCGGTGTCGGACGTCGGGCCGCTGGCGGGGCTGACAAACCTCCAACGGCTCATCCTGTCGGGTACATCGGTGTCGGACGTCGGGCCGCTGGCGGGGCTGACCAACCTCCAAGAGCTTAGCCTGTCGCACACATCGGTGTCGGACGTCGGGCCGCTGACGGGGCTGACAAACCTCCAACGGCTCATCCTGTCGGGTACATCGGTGTCGGACGTCGGGCCGCTGGCGGGGCTGACCAACCTCCAAGAGCTTAGCCTGTCGCACACATCGGTGTCGGACGTCGGGCCGCTGACGGGGCTAACAAACCTGCAAGAGCTTGTCATGTTCCGCACATCGGTGTCGGACCTCGGGCCGCTGGCGGGGCTGACACACCTCCAAAAGCTTAACCTGTCGGGCACATCGGTGTCGGACCTCGGGCCGCTGGGGGGGCTGACCAACCTCCAAGAGCTTTCCCTGTCGCAGACATCGGTCTCGGACGTCGGGCCGCTGGGGGGGCTGACCAACCTCCAAGAGCTTTCCCTGTCGCAGACATCGGTCTCGGACGTCGGGCCGCTGGCGGGGCTGACACACCTCCAAAAGCTTAACCTGTCGGGCACATCAGTGTCGGACCTGGGGCCGCTGGCGGGCCTGACAAAGCTCCAACAGCTTTACCTGACGTACACATCGGTGTCGGACCTCGGGCCGCTGGCGGGGCTGAAGAAGCTAACCATACTCGGTCCCTAGACGCAACGGATCGGGTCGGGTTCGCCCGCGGGCTTGTGAGACGGCGAAGGCGTGCGCCGCATCGGTGCGACAGAGACGGCGCTCGCGGCAAGGGTCGGCGAATGAGCGAGCGCTGGCACACACGTGTCGGATTGAATGAAGACACGCCCGAGTATCCCCCACCCTTTGCGTCCCCAAAAGACGGGGCACCCGCGCGGCTTGGCTTCACCAACCAAGCAAGGGCATGAGGTATCGGACGGCCGGGATCAGCGCGCCGACGATGAGCACGGAGATGATCACTTTCTGGGGTACGTACTTCTGAAGGCGGGCCCCGACCCACATGCCCGCGACGCCGCCCGCTCCGAAGAGTAGACCAAGTCGCCAGTCGGGGTGCACCGCCGCGCTCGCCGAGACAGCCTGAAGTGTCTGCGAGGCCACGACAGCCACCGACGACGTGGCTGCGGTGCAGAAGAGAGTGGCTCCGGCGATCGTGTAGACCGGGAGGCGGAAGCTGCCCACCAGGATCGGGGCGATGAGCGCCCCACCGCCAATGCCGTAGGCCCCGCCTACCAGTCCGACGATGAGGGCCACGATGAATACAACCCACGGGCGGAAGTGATAGACCTGGCCGGCGAAACTGTAAGTCACCTGTCGGATGCTGAGCGCGTGGACCTCGACGCGCGCCGCCGCGCCTGACGGGCGGCTCGGGTGGGGATCGGATACGAGGCTTTGCACCAATCGCAATGCCACTGCAAGCAGGACACATCCTGCGAAGATGCGGAAGCGGAAGGCATCGGGAAGGAGCAGGATCCTGACGGCCAAGCCGATGAGCACGCCCGGCACGGCGCCGGCCACGAGGCTGAGGCCCAACGGCCACAGCATCCGGTGCTCTCGCCAGTAACGCCACACACCCGCGGGCGTTGCGATTACGTTGAACAGGTGGTTCGTGCTGGTCACCGACGGTGAGACAAACCCCAGCACGCTCACCTGGAACGGCAGCAGAAGGAAGGCTCCCGAGACGCCGCCCGTGGAGGTCACAAGCGAGATCGCGAACGCCGCGAGGGGCGGCACCCACGGCTGCACTTCGATTCCAGAAACCGGAAAGTACATCCTGTTCACCTTGCGGCGGCCACCATGGGCTCGTGGCACACGGTTCGTCTGTCGCCCTTCAGCGTACACGCCCGGCGGTGTGGGGCAAGCAGACATGGGGAGGGCCGATGGACCCACCCCTCGGCACGCGACACGTCATGTCCCCGCTGTGGTTCGACTACGCTCACCATCGAAGCCGTTCGGCTGAGCAGTTCGGCACTGAGACTTCGGCGAGCTTAAGTCGAGCCGCTCACTGCCGAAGGGCTCACGCCGAAGTCGTCGAGGCCAGTGGCTCGCGCAGAGGCTTCGGTGCCCGTACCATTACCATGATCGAAATATCTGACGTCTACAAAGAGGCCGAGGCGTCCGGATCGTTGCCGATCTGAACGCCTCGCTGTTTTCTCTTCGCTTCAGATGTCCCGGCCTACGGCTTGGCCGGCGTGCGATGACCGATGTTGCTCTTGACCACGGGGTAGTCCGCCGTGGTCACGCGTCCCGTGCCGTTCAAGTCGCAACGCCCGTCGGTATAATCGCCCATGCAGTTCTTCACCTCGACGTAGTCGGCCGTGGTCACACGACCACTGCCGTCGGCGTCGCCGAACAGCGTGCACACGTCGAAGCTGAACGGCTCCACCGCAAAACCCGCGCCCGGCGCGATCTGATACCACGTCTGGTCCGTCAGCATCGGACCTTGCTCCACCGCTCGCAGCGTCACCCCGTCCGGCTCCACCGAATAGGTAAACGCATCGCCCTCCTCATACCCCCCGCCGAAGATGCTCAACGCCGGCGCCCCGCCGTCCGGCAGCGCGATCGCTCCGTCGAACGTCAGCAACATCACGTTGTTCTGCGTCTTACACAGCGTGCCGTCGGCCACCGGATCACTACCCACCAGCGACGGAACCGCCGACAGGTCCGTCACCACCAGCTTCGGACGCAGCGACGCGTTGGCCGTGTCCAATGCATAAAACTCGTCCTGATTGTGCAGCAGCTCGTTCGTGCACTTGATCAGCCATCCATAGTTGCCCGACCCGGCGTTGATCCACCCCTGAACTCTCGCCGTCACGTCGAAGCTGTACCAGCACGGCGCCGCCGTCGCCGGCTGCTTCGGCGCCGTCGCGTCCGGCACGCCCTCAAAGTCGCCGCCCGGCGTGGTCCACGGAACGTTCCACGTGCTGGTCAGCTCGTTCCAGTCCCGCGTCAGACGGTACGCCCCGTAGAAGCCCGTGCTGCCCTTCACCTGAACCGGGTTGAAGCTGTACAGCCACAGCGTCGCGTTGCTGATCACTGTGCCCGACGGGATGCTCGATACGTCGAACTTCACGATCGTCCGCTGCATCTCCCCAGCGTAGTCGGCGTACCCGGTCACCCGAAGCAGCTCGCTCGTGCCCCGGTTGCGGTCCGGATCGTTGGCGTAGAAGTAGTTGTCCGCGCAGCCCGTGTAGCCGCCCAACCCCTCCTGCAACACCACCTCGCCCAACCGCGCCGCCATCGCCGACGCCACGTTCGACAGAGCCGACTCGTTGGGCACCTCATCGCTGGTCTTGATCCCGAAGTAGTACGTCTGACCCAGTTCCAGACCGTCCACCGTAAGCTGCTCAGCCGAACCGGCCGCCTGCGGCGAGGGTACACCCGCCACCGGGGTAGCCGCCGCCCATGTGCCCTCCGTGATCGCCGACTCGCTGTACCGCACGTCGTAACCGACCGCCGTGCCGGTCATGTCGTCGTCCCCCGGCGCCGTCCAGCTCAGATCCACCGCACCCGACTCGGTGCTGGTTACAGCCGTCAGGTCCACGATCGCCGCCGGCGGAGTCACGTCCGGTGGCGTGGTCGTCTCGCCGACCACGTTGGACAGACCCGAGATGTTGCCCCCCTCGTCTCGCGTCTTGATCGCAAAGAAGTACGTCGTCGACGAACTCAGCCCCGCCACCGTCAGGTACTCCGTCAAGCCCGCTGTCTGAGGCGCCGGTACACCGGCCACCTGTGTGGCTGTCGACCAGGTCGCCTCCGTGATGACACTCTCGGCGTATCGCACGTCGTACGCCGTCGCCCGACCGCTGTCCCAGTCGTCGCCCGGAGCCGTCCACGTCAGGTCGATCGTCGTCGCGTCCGGGTTCAACGCCGCCAGATCCACAATCGGGGCCGGCGCCGTCGTGTCCGGCGCTGGAGGCGGCGTCACCGCCAGCTCGATCGACTCGGTCCGAGGAACCCTCGCCCCGCCCGTCGTGATGGTATACGTCGTCGGACTGGCCGTGATGTACTGCTCGTCGGTCTGGTCGATCGTCCAGCCTGCCCCGTCGTATTCCTTCCACTTATACGTCACCCTGAACGCCGCCCCGCTGGCCAGATCCTCCGGGTTGTCCAGCGTCACCGTGATGTGGTTGATCCCCTTGTCCAGGTAGGCCATCGCACCCTTGTTGTGCTCGAACACCGTCGTGATCGACAGGTCGCTTACTCCCGCGTCGGTGATCGATCCGTCGGCCTGAAGCTCAACCTTCACCCAGTACCCGAACGTCGCGTACACCTGCCCGCCCAGGTTCAGACCCTCCAGAAGCGTGGTGCCCGTCGCCGAGTTCTCCCACACCTGCGTCCAGCTCGTCCCGTTGGTCGAGACGTAGATCCGGTTGACGTCCCCGCTGTCGTGCCGCACGAACGAGCCGTCCACCCACGCATCCGTCAGGTAGAACGGACTGTCCAGGTAAAACACCGCCTCCGCCGGCGCGTCCACCGCCGCCACGTGCAGGTCCGGCGTGAGGGCATCGTCGTTATACGTGGCGATGTTGCTGGAACTGGCCAGACACGCCTGGTACCCCGCGCTGCGGAAGTCCGGCGCCAGAACGTACGTGCCGTTCGACCAGCGACGGTACGTCGCCTTGGTCCCCGCAATCGCCGCGTCGACCAGCCCGTACGGCTCCCAGTACGGCCAGTTCACATAGTCCTTCCAGTCGTGCTGGCACTCGTGGTGGTACGGCGGGTCGACGCCCGGCACACTGTCGGCGTTGGTCACCGCCGGCGGGTGCTGGCCAGGCCACGCCTCCCACGTCCGCGCGAACGCCTCGCCCATCCGAACGTCCATGTCCATCGAGTGGGCCGTGCTCGCACCGCCCACCCCGCCGTCGCTCCAACTGTGCATCGCGCTGGCGTACCAGACCGGGTCGTCGCCACACAGCAAAAAGCCCGGACACGCACGACCCTCCCCCACCGCGTTGAGCATCAGACTCTCGTCCGCGTCGTACTGCGCGCAACTGGTCACCGCCGGGGGCACCGCTCGGTTGTAGGTGTACATCGTCGTCATCGTGCAGAACGCATGCCACGCCCCGTCGTAATGCGCCTCGTAGATCCAGTGACCCGGAAGGCCGATCACCCGCGTGCCGATCCCGAACGAGCCGTGGTCCTCGATCGCCTGGAGGACCTCGCAACTGGCGTTGGCGTGACGACCGCACAGCGCCCACCCGAATACGTTCAGGTTGCTGACCACGTCGGACATGTTGGGGGGCTGGTCGGCCCAGTGGTAGTACCGACGCTTGAAGTTGTTGTAGCTGTTGATCGCCCGCTGCTCGTTGGTCGTCGGCTCGACGACCCCAGCCGGCGTGTAGGACTTGTAGAACGTCGCGCCCAGCGTGCTGCGGTTGCGGCAGTCCGCCACCCGGTCGTTCACGACCCACGGGTTGTGAACCACCACCGGCTCGACGGGGGGCATGGTGGTGCCGTCGGCCACGTTCGACAAAGCTGACACGTTTGCCGGCTCGGCGTAGTCGGCTGTCTTGATCGCGAAGTAGTACGTGGTATCAGGATCCAGGCCCGTGACCGTAAACTGGTCGGTCATCCCCGGGTCAGACGGGGTTGGCTCGCCGATGCACTGTGTGGCCAAATCCCAGTTGGGATCGTCGATCGTGCTGGTGGAATAACGGATGTCATAGCTGGCCGTTCCTGCGGTGCCTTGATCGGCCGGTGCCGTCCACGTGAGGTAGGCGGCATGGATGTGCATGGCTGCTACCTGTAAGTCGTCCACGGCAAGAGGTGGTAACAGATCTGCCTCCAACGTGGTGGTACTGGCCACATTGGACAGGGCCGACCAATTCGGTACTTCATCCCTGGTCTTGATGGCAAAGTAGTAGGTCTGACTGGGCGTCAGGCCGTGAATGGAAATTGATTCGAGACCGCCGGCGCTCTGTGGTGCAGACGTGGACACCGAAACAGCGGACGCAAAGTTGCCCTCGTCGATCGGCGAGGTCGAGTAGCGCAGGTCGTACTCGGTAGCCGTACCGGTGCTGCCATCGTCGCCGGGCGCCGTCCACGCCAGATCCACGTAGTTGGGCTTGGTATCCGCCACGTTCAGATCCGCGACGGCAGAGGGAGGCACGGTGTCTAATGGATCAGTCGTGCCGCTGGCCACGTTCGAGAGAACGCTGACCGTGCCGATGGCGTCGATGCACTTCATGGCGAAGTAGTAGGTCGTTTCCGGATCCAGATCGTTAACCACGAGGCTCTCGGCCTCGCCAGGATTGGCGGGGACGGGCTCGCCATCGACCTGGGTAGCCAGATCCCAGTTGCCCTCGTCGATCGTGCTGGTGGAATAGCGGATGTCATAACTGGCGACCGGCCCGGGGGGTACGGCCGAGGGCGCCGTCCACGTCAGGTCGAGCTTGAACCAATCGGGGTTGCCGACCGCCAGATCGGTCACCGGGTTCGGATCGCCGTGGGGTAGGTACTCGATGAACAGCGTCGGCTGAAAGTCCGGGCCGACGGTATTCTCGCTGAGGTAGGCCGTGTAGTTGCCGACGGTGTCTATGCAGAAGCCGTAGTTGGGCGTACCGTCAGCCCAGAGGCCGACGAACTCGGTCACGTCCATCACGACGAACCCGTCGTAGCTGGGGTTGTTACCGTCCGGGAGAGGGTCGGTGTAGGCGTACGTGGTTCGTCCGACTGTTTCGGCGCTGCTGTCCTTGGCCGGGGTAAAGTAATCGTTGCCGGCCCAGGAGGCCAGCGGGCCGTGGTTGGGGTCCGACTGGGGCACGCCGTCGGCGTCCTGGTAGGCATCGGTGTTCAGGCCGGCCGGGTGCGCCGCGGTGACGCCGGGAGCGGCCGGCGGCAGGCCGGGGTAATCGCCGTAGTCGCCGCTCTTGTTGCCCTCGGCCCAGTCAAAGGATGTTACGTAACCGGTGTTGGTAAAGCCTGAATTGCCGGCGGGGTAATAGATTCGCAACTCGCTCCGTACGACCGATCCGCCCAGAAAGCCCGGCAGCGACAGGACGTCGAACTTGAACAGCGCCGGCACGCCCTGCTTCGTGAGCGCCAGTGCGCCGGTGTTCTTGTACAGGTTCTGCTGAGCCCATCCGGTGTCGATGTAGAGGTCGGCATCGATAGCCGCGTCCGGGCCGCTGTAGACGGTGATGGTGGCGCCGCTGATCGCGTTCTGGAACGTGGCATCCAACCCGCGGGTTACGGACAGGTCGGCATCGCGCTTAAGCGCTACGATGTCCGCGAGACATGGATTGCATGCTGCAACTGAAGCAACACCCACCAGGAGACTGATTATGGACCTCATGTTGGTCCCTCCTTCTGAGAACGGGCGCAAATTGACCAGACAGGATACTTGCCGAAGATGCACAAGGTATGGTTTCCCCTCACATCGTGCCTCCACCCATGATGATACACGACAGGGTTGTCAACCACAAGGTGAGCCGGGGGCGATAACGGGTCGATTGGGGGGGCTTGGCGGACGGCGTGCGGCGGTAGTATGGGCGGCGTGTATCGCCTATGAGGCCGGGAGTCTATGGCACAGAGAAGGTAATGCGGAACCCGTTTGCCGCAAGCGTGGCCGGGGCGGGGATGGACGCCGTTTGGGTCTGAGGTTCAACGAGAGCGCGCCTCAGCAGCGTCTCTCTCGTCTCCCTTAGCAACGTGCTGAATCGAGGCCACTTGGCGCCTCGGACGTCGTCCACTCCTGCCTATCGCCGCCGCCTCACCGCTGCTAGACCACCCAGGGCTAGGAAGCAGAGTGTGGCCGGTTCGGGAACGTAGGCGACACGGAACCCGTGGTTGGCGGCTACTATATCCGGGGAGTAGAAGTTGTCCGACGACGCGTGCAGGTAGGAGCTACTGAGATCGAACGAGCCGCCACGCGTCCCGCGGCGATACCCCCCAAAAACATAAAAGAGCGTCTCATTCCACTCCCACACGTTTCCACCCTGGTCGAACGTCCCGTAGGGGCTGTCGGAGTTCTCATGGGCGCCCACCTCGGTCCGCCAGTATGGGCTGTCGATGGTGTAGTCGTCATTCTTGCATGTGGCGTTGTGGCCCGGATCGGGGTCGACCAGATCGTCGCTGACGGGGACGTAGGGGAAGTTGCTGTGCGTCGGGTAGTCATAGTACCCCGGCCCTCCGAAAATTGTGTCGGGATCGTAGTACGCGGCCTTGTACCATTCGTCTTCGGTAGGTATCACCCACGTGGCGTCCGCCTTGCGGGTGATACTCGTGTTCGTCGGGTATGTCACGCCGTTGAGGAAATACGCCCCGTCCTCGGTCGTCGTCAGGTCCTGCGCGCCGATCAGCTGGCCGTTCTGCAGCCAGTTGCTAAACCGGCAAGCGTCCCAGAAGGTCACAAAGTTCACCGGCCTATTCGCCCATTCGGAGGCCACGCTGTATTGGTAGCTTCCAGAAGAACCCGTCTGCTTGATGTTGCAGCCGTAGGAATTCAACGCTGTATCCATGTTCGGGTTGTACAAGCCGTGCGTGTCCGTGGCCGCCACGGCGTTGAGGAACTCAGTGTACTGACCGGCCGTCACCTCGTACTTACCGATGTTGTACGTGTAATCCACCGCTCCGCAGATGCGGTCCGGTCCATAGCCGCCGTAGCTCTCGCCCGCCCACTCCCCGGCGTTCCCCGGATTGCCCACGGGGACGGTCTCCACGTTCATCGCCAACGCGCCGGAGACACCGGCCAGAACCATTCCTGTCGCTGCAACGATCGTCAGATACCTGCCCATTTTTGCATGCTCCTTGAAAAAAAAGAGATCCCTTGCCAGGATGGCCGGTTTGCTCGGCCGAACGCGGCGCACAAAAAAAGAGAGCGCGCACCACTACGCATCTCTCTCCCGTCGAACTGCTGTTGTGCTGGAAAGGCGAAGGGGAAGGTTGCCCGTTTCCTTCGCCCTCCAGACGACACATGCAAAATAGCTCTGCGCCCCCCGTCTGTCAAGCCGCTTTCTCGCGGCAATCGGACCTTTTGCTCGACGAGCCGGCGCCTGATTGTGAAGGGAGAAGACCCTCGCTTACGGTAGGACGGGGGCGATTTCTCGGTAGGTGCTTGGGTCTGTCAAGGTTCCAGGGCCTGGGCGGGACGGAACGGCCGAACGACCGAATGAGCCAGCCAACGATCGACGAAGCAAGTGACCGACGGATCGAGTGATTTCGCGTAACGGCGACGGTGTGCCGGTGCGACCCGGTGGCCGTCGGATCTGAGACCGCCAGTATATCGACCAGGCGGCCGAACAGCCGGCCAAGACGGAGAGCTTCATGCCGGGCACGTGGCGGCACATCGTGGACAACACCGACCCGGCGCAAGACATCCGGGCGTTCCGGGAAGCCTGTGGCCAGGTGCCGGATGCATTGACACGTTGGGCGTATCAGCGTTTCGCCGACGGATGTGGCGGCGGTAGGATGATCGAGTGGCGCGAGAGCGCATGGAGTTCTGCGACGCGACCTCAGGATGGCAGTGGTTCTTTGCTGTGAGCCCCGACGGCAAGCGCGCGTTGCTTGCCGGTGACGAGGATAAGCACAAGCAGTACCTATACGACCTGCACACCGGCGAGTGCACCGTACTCGAGGGCGTTACGAGCAACTTCCACGGTATTGCGCCGACGTGGCGAAGCGCGGGCGAGATCACAGCGGTCGTCGTCGCCGGCGACGAGCGGGGCTCGGCGAGCCGCAACGAGCTGGTGCTGATCAAGCTGGGCGACGACGGCAAGCCGACTTCTTCGCGCTGTCTGAGTCGCGACTGGCCGAACGAGTGGGTGGAGGGTTGGTTCGAGGTGAAAAAGCCCGCGTCGCAGCCGGCGACGCAACCGGCTGGATGAACGCGTCTGCTCGTGTGGCCTCGCCGCCGGCGGCTACATGGTGCTTTGCATATAGTCGAGCGTCTGGGGGATTACTTCAGTTGCTGCCATACCGAGCTTGAGGCGCTTGGTGCAACGGGAGGGGTGTCGTTGGCCGGCTGATCTGCCATGGGGGCCGACCGCGCGTGGAGTGTGCCGGACCCTGGGGGAGCAGCGAGGGTGCTTCGGACCCTGGGCGACATTCAGGAACGGACGCCCTCGAGCCGGCCGGCTTGCGGGTACTGTCGCACAGGCTTTGAGCACATAAGTCCTTGTAAACAAAAGCTTTGTGGATGATCTGCCTGCTGGGGTCAGCTCGCATGCGCTGTAGCTCTGCAAAAAATCGGAAACGCTGTATCGTGTTGTGAAAAAACGACTTATGTAAATCCGATGAAGTTTTTCAAAAAATTTTTCAAATTTGATGTTCACTTTTGCCCGCGAAAGCCACTCACAGGTAGTGAAAGTCGAAATCGTCGACGCGAGACAACCATGAATTGCAGCCGTATCCAACCGCTACTGGCTGAGTGCGTCTGCCCGGCCAGCCGAGCCCCGGCGGTCCGCTGGCAGGCCGTCGTCTGGCATGTGGGAACGTGTCCGACCTGTGCTGTCCAGGCCGCCAAGATGCGGCGGGCCATGCGGCTGGTGCAGAACACGCCCGAAGTCTTGACCGGGGCTGGGCGGGTCAGTCTCGAGGGAGTATACGCATGAGGCGTATCGCACTCATTGTGATCGTCGCTATCGTTGGCTTCGCGGGGCTTGCCTTCTGGCAAGTGGGCCATCGTCGTCCGGCGCAACAGAAGGATGGCTCGTCGGCATTGGTTGAGTCGCCCACGAGCGCATCGCACGTATCCGACGCCAAAACCGGGGTATGTGGCATTCCTTCGACTCTCGGAAGTGACGATCAAAACCAACAGGAAGCCGCCAGCCTAGATGTCGCGGCGATAGCATCGATTGCGAAAACGGCTGCTGAAGCGGGCGCCGTCGCTCTGGAAGGTGATGAGCGGGCCATGCATGTGATTGAGTACACACTGCAGATCAAGGCGGCCCAGTTTGCTCAGGCTTCGGCGATGAGCAAGTGGCCCGACTATGAAGACGTGCGCGAGCAGTTGCTCCAAGAGCTGTCTGGATAGTATCCGTTAGAAAGCCTCTCGACACAGGGGCTTATTGACAAGCTGGTCGTGTTTCGCGAGGAATTCTGGCGCAAAGGGGGCAATGCTTCGCCTTCCGCCTGGAAAGCGGGATACAAGTCCAGGCTGCTTGCTGAAATAGCGACTCAAGGGGCTGAGGCTAATTCCGCTATTATTAACGAATATGTCGAAACGCTGCAAAGCGTCACTCCTCTGTTTCAGTTAGACCTGTCCACGAACGAGACGGTTGCCAACGAAGATGTGCAGCAGATGATCAAGGATCTGCGTCTGGAACAGTTTGATCAAATCAAGAAAGAGATCGCCAACGGTAGAACGCCCGAGTACTGCGATTTCGTTTGCGGAGATGATCTGATCTACTTGCTTCAGGCGCCGCCGCCCCATAATCGGCAGTCCGTCGAGGTTCTGGAATACCTTCAGGCCATGAGCCGCGAAAAGGGCTGGACCATCTGGCTGGATATCCTGAACCGGATTGAACCAGGCCTTCGTGGCCCAGGAGTTGGAGTCGGGTTTAATATCTCTGTGCCTGACAGCTACGAGTCGGAGAAGGAAGTCGCATACATCAACCGCCTGCCTTCGTTCAGGGGGCCGGCTGATCGGAAAGTTAAGCTGTTAGAAGAGTCGGAACCATGACAAGATAGTCGGGGCACTCCGGTTGAGTAAAGAAGGTGATCGAGCAATCAACGGTGGACCTCAGGTTCGACAGAAGTGTTCGCTCGAAGCTGGGCAAGCCACGTTGAACCAAGGAAAGGAGGTTTCGCACCAGCACTGGCGGAGTGTCCGCATGGATGCAGTATATCTGTAATGCTTCACGAACTTGGTGGCACGTAACTCAACGGTATTCGTAAGAAAGGAGCTGGACGCATGATTAATTTCACTGGCTTCGCCGCACCCGTAATAGGCGCTGCCGTCCTCGGGGCTGCCTGTGCTTCGTGTATTACTTGCAGCAATTGCGTCTGTAATCAATGCGCTTCGTGTGACAACTGCACCTGTAATTCATGCCCTGGAAACAAGGAGAGTTCAACCAACCACGTCAGGGACCAGAACCATACGAACCTGCAGATAGGCAATTATAATACTGGCAAGCAATCTGCCATTGACAATGCCAACTAACACTACAGCGCCGCTTAGGCTCAAGTGATTGGGCGGCGTGCGCCGATGAAGTCTTCCAAGCAACTATTACTGGAGGACTTACGGCATGGACGCAGAACAGATCAGTGCGCTGGGGAACCGGCTGGTGGATTTCTTGGTTGAGGTGGACGATTGTTTCGGGCGCAGTGAACCCCGAGAGCACCTGCGGAGCTACGTCAGCGGGCAACTGTTGGACCTGCATCGCAAGAGCATCGAGCCGATCGCCCTGGCAAA